>Ga0316207_10000860_pt1 | contig 42328 bp, 67 predicted proteins | sample 6weekpyrite_MG_FD_204943 | JGI IMG/M metagenome (GOLD analysis project Ga0316207, IMG submission 204943) | Microbial mat bacterial communities from mineral coupon in-situ incubated in ocean water Damariscotta River, Maine, United States -... | ecosystem: Environmental > Aquatic > Marine >... | reverse complement strand
CAGCGAGGTGAGAATGAGACGACCAGGCCATCACTCGACAATCTGTCAGTTTACTTCACCGAGGAACCAGCTGGCGGCACCTTGCAGGCATCAACCACTGATGCAACTGCAACCGTGATGACCTATGACGGCGGGGCTGCAACTGCTGCCAACATCCTGACCATCCCGGATGACTTCTCAACCAGGGTGACAGGTCGGCTGATTGGAAGGTCAGCAGCTGGTGATGTGCTCGAAATTGACTTTGTGGCCAACATGCAGCGGGGCACTGGAGCAGCTTCAACGACGGTGACCTATTCACTGACGGAATATGAGCGTGATCAGTCTGCGTGGGTGTTTGAGATTCTGGCTGACACGGTGCTCGGTGGGCTGAAGCTGCAGGTGACCGGCGCTGCAGCAACTGCAATCGAGTGGGCATGTGACATTGATAGCCGAGAGGTGGGGTAACGATGACCAGCACAGCAGTCACGCACAAACATGATGCAGCAAAACTGACTGAGGAATTCTACATTCCGACTCTCGTTGTAGTTGGCACCAATCCAGCCATTCAGCTCAGTGAGATTGCACCGGGAGTGCAGGCATGCAGGATGCGTCTTGAGCCGTCGGACGGCAGTATCGTGTTCGAGACGAATGATGGTATCGGTGGCGGTTGGGTTGATGCTGGCAGCCTCGGTGGTGGCGGTGGCGGTGACTTCAGCGGGCCAGCCAGCTCAACAGACAATGCATTCGTCCGGTTCAATGGCACTGGTGGAAAGACGGGCCAGAATGGCCAGACGACTGAAGATGACAGCGGCAATGTGACGGTCAATGGAAACCTGTCTGTCACTGGAACGGTTGACAGCAGAGATGTGGCTGCAGATGGGTCAAAGCTGGACGGAATTGAGGCTGCTGCTGATGTGACCGACACGGTCAACGTAACGGCAGCTGGTGCCCTCATGGATTCTGAGGTTGATGCAAATCTGAAGACGCTTGCGCTGCCAGCCAGTACGACGATTTCAGCTTTCGGGAAGACGCTGATTGATGATGCGGCAGCAAGCAATGCCCGAACAACTCTCGGGCTGGTTATTGGCACCGACGTCCAGGCTTACTCGGCAGTGCTGGCAGCCACGACTGCAAGTTTCACCAGTGCTGATGAGACGAAGCTGGATGGCATTGCGTCTGGAGCCACTGCAAATGTCGGTGATGTGGTCGGTGATGTGGGATCAGATACGCATGAGCTGGCCATCTATGCTGACACGACAGCAAAGCAGCTTGAAGGTGGCTGCGGAATCTATGCGGACGGGAATTCACTTTCCGTTTTCACGACTGACAACTTTGCACATCTGGTTGTGAATGGCGTGATGGCTCTGAAGGAACGGGCAGCTGATGCACCAACATCAGCCGAGTCAAACTATGTCACGCTCTGGATCAGCAACGGCACTGGCAGTGGCAGCAACGGTGACCTGATGGGCATTGATGATGCTGGCGTCATCGTGAACCACACGGCAGGCTCAGCACCTGTTGATTCAGTGGCAGGCAAAACTGGAGTCGTTACCCTCGATGCTGATGATGTCGCAGAGGTCACGAATAAGCGGTATATGACTGATGCTCAAGAGACAAAGCTGGATGGAGTCGAGAGCGGCGCAGATGTGACCGATACGGCAAACGTGACAGCTGCCGGGGCATTGATGGATTCCGAAGTTGATGCAGACATCAAGACCCTGACCCTGCCTGCATCAACCACGATTTCGACATGGGGCAAAACTCTGGTTGATGATGCATCTGCATCAGCTGCTCGCACCACAATGGGCGTTGCAATCGGCTCTGATGTGCAGGCTCATTCATCAGTGTTGGACAACACGACAGCCAGCTACACGACTGCAGAGGAATCGAAGCTGTCCGGCATTGAGACTGGTGCTGACGTCACTGATGCCACGAATGTGAATGCTGCTGGCGCAGTGATGAATTCGGACACCTCAACTGCCTCAATGTCGTTTGTCATTGACGAAGACACGATGAGCAGCAATTCGGCCACAAAGGTGCCGACTCAGCAATCAGCAAGGGCATACACGGACACGACTGTGCATAAGCAGGGTGACTCGTCGGATGAGCGTGGCCTGCTGAATGCAGTTGCTCATGCGTCAGGCACTGCAGACCACCAGAACCGCAAGGCTCAACTACATGGCCAGTCGACAACCTCAACATTCGTCTCACTCACAGCAGATGGCGGATCAGACTCCGTGACGGACACGTTTCAGATTCCTGAAGGCTCAGCGGCTTATGTGGTATTCGGCGTTCTAGGGGTCAAGTCTGGTGGCTCAGAGGTTGCCTGCTACATCGTTGAGCTGCTGGTCAAGCGGTTCAGTTCAACGACAACGCTGGTTTGGGATAATGTCACGGAGAATTATGAGGATGATTCAGCCTGGGATGTGCAGGTTGCAACCTATTCACTCGGGGTGAAGATTCAGGCCAAAGGCAACACCAGTGAGACGGTCAACTGGTCAGCCTACCTGCGTAGCGTGGAGGTCGTTGACTGATGGGTCCGCATTTCTGGAACTGTGACAGATCAACCATCCGGGGAAAGGGTTTCCGGTATCGGCTGGGCGGTGGGCACCGCAACTACCGAAAGAAGGGTTCAGCATGGAGCAGGATCCAAACAGGCATCGGTGGTGACTTCAGGCTGACTGACATTCCAGCTGATGTGCAGTTCGGCAAGTCATCACAGGACTGGCATGAGCTGCTGCTCAATTCGTCATTTTCGATGAAGCGGTACCATGAGCAGCGAGAGCAGGACAATCCAGAGCCACCACTGGCAATGAGATTCAGGGTCAGGACGCAGAGCAATGTGGCCGGCTCAATTGAAGATGGGTTCCCGTCACAGGTTCGATACCGAAATGCATGGCCTGGGGCTGACTTGAGGGTCGGCTGCTGGCACGGCACAGGTGCACGGATTGAAAAGGTGGTTGAGGTTCATGAGATGCCACCCGGCAGAAGCCCGATGGTCGAATATCAGTTTGAGCTGCAGCTGCGTGATGCGTCACTGCATCGCCGCGGTCAAAGGTTCCTGCGTCGCACTGCTTCAGAGCAGGAATCACTGCTGACAGAATCCGTTTTCGTCAATTCAGCTGACAGTGAGCTGCGTGGCTTCGTTGTCAAGCAGCCCGTCTGCTGGTGGTACAAAGATGGGGAGCTGGTCAGGCATGCCATCAAGGTGAGGATTCGGGCAACTGGCAACGGCGAAACGATTATCGTCACAAAGCTGATTCCGAGGCGTCTCATCAGGCAGGCTCTGCGCGATGGTTCATTCCTTCGGACTGATGCCACATTTCAGCCAGATGCAGACCCGGAAGTCAACAGCCTCGACTTCTGGACTCAACGAAGCATCTCGAATCAGACGTGGTCTGGACTCAGCACAGGGAATGGAAACGGGGCATCTGCAAGCCAAACGAGAGGCTACATCAGGATGCGATCAGAGACGACGAGCAACCGATACAACTTGCTGAACCGATGCAATCAGTTCTTCGACACCAGCAGCCTGACAGGGATTCCAGACACTGGCACGATGAAGGTGAGGATGTCGAGCAAGTCGGATCCATCGAGTCACTTTACCAGTGATCTGGGGCTATTCGGGAGCACATCAACCAGCGTCACTGCGCCAGTGGTTGGTGACTTCCAGCTGGCTCAGACGACTCAGCTGGCAGCCTCAATCGCGTACGGGAGCGTTTCAACTTCCGTTTACAATACGTTCACCCTGAATGCATCAGGGCTCAGTGCAGTTGATGTCTCTGGCCTTTCGAAGTTCGTGACAGCTCTGAGCAGCTATGACCTCGGTGGCTCGACGCCCACATGGGCAAGCAACATCAATCACAACTATCGGCAGTGGCAGGCTGAGCAGGGCACCAGCTACGCACCAGAGCTGGAAGTCACTACCGTGGCACCAACCAACACGCCAGCAGCGCTGCTGTTGTGATGAATCACCAGCCCGCATAAATTCACCTCGCAAACAACTTGCCGAAATGGAGCAGCTGCAATGGTTCAGACATGGGTTGATAATGACGAAAGTTCAACAGGTGACATCGTTCTCGATGGAATGATCAACCTTGAGAACAAACTGGACACGCTCCGCAGCCAGTTCAGCGGCACAGCATTTCCAACGGATGCAGCCCGAGTTGTCGGTCAGGTCTGCTGGCGAACTGATGCAGGTGAGACCGAAGGCGTCGGCCTGTATCGACTGAAGACGAAGGATGCCAACCCGAACAATGACGTTTGGATCTTCGTGATTGGTGATGATGCAGTCACACTGTTTGGTGAATCTCTGATGATTGCTGCTGATGCAGCTGCAGGCCGAACTCTGCTCGGACTCGGCACAGCATCAACCCTGGTGAGCGGCACCGGCGCTGGTGAAGTGCAGACAAACAGTCAGAACGAGAGTGATTACCTGCAGGCCACCAACAATCTGAGTGATGTGGTGGCAGCAACTGCCAGAACGAATCTCGGGCTCGGTGCTCTGGCACTGCTGGCTGCAGTCGGCACATCAGAAATCTCGGCAGGTGCAGTAACCCGGACTGAGCTGGCAACGATTGAGAAATCATTCTCACTTGTCACGAAGGCTGGAGCCTATACGGCAGCCTCGATGGAGCACATCGTTGCGACCGTCGCGACCAGCTGGACCCTGACCCTGCCTGCAGCACCGAATGCTGGTGACCGCGTCTCGGTCTATTCGAAGTCAATCACGGCAGGCCAGGTGCTGACCATTGATGGGCTCACGAAAACAATCCTCGGCGGGCTGACGACGACTCTGAGCCTGTACGTGACTGGTGAGCATGTTGAGCTGGCGTATGACGGCACGGAATGGGTGCCTGCCAGTATCTATCAGGCACCGCATGCTGCTCAGCTGTCTGCATCAGGCTGGACTCGATCAGCTGGCAGCACATTTCTCACCATTCCGTTTGACACTGTTGACTTCGACAATGCAGGCATTGCGAGCCACAGCTCAGACCGGATCACCATCAAGCGGGCTGGCACTTATCGGGTTGAGGCTCAACTGCTGGCCGATCAGCTCGGGCCTTCTCACTGGCATCTGGAAATTCGGAAAAACGGGGTTCGGCTGGTTGAGCAGAAGGTTCTGGACGTGGTTGACTATGACCACAGTACCGAGAGGGGCGGCGGGATGCTGGCAGGCTGTTTCGTGCTGGCAGCCAGTGACTACCTGGAGTTCTTTCAGACTGATGAGGTGAATGCCAGCCCTGCCAGCTTTGCACGACTGACGGCAGTTGAATTGAGATAGTTTCGGGCAATCTTCCGTTGCTGTCAGTTTTATTGCAGATTGCAGTTGCATGCGTCGATAAAACTGATAAGCTGCACCTGTCAAGCAGCAAACACCAGCCGGGAGAAATCAGATGACTCAGGCAGCTTCAAAACTTTCGCCAGTCGGCACTGCCAGAATCTACTTCAGCCGGAATGGCGTGGAACTGGTTGACCATCCAGCAAATGGAATGAGTCACACTGGCATCGGGGCAGTCACTGCCATGCTGGGCAAGATCAAGTGTCGTCGGTGCGTGTTCGTTTCAGGTCGCGACCACAGTGGCCTGCGGACTTTCGTGCTGAATGAATGTGACTTCGATGGTCCAGTGATGGTCAAAGTCTGGTACACGGACAGCACATTCAATGAGACATTTGCACTTTGTGACCCTGCAACTGCAGTGGCAAAAGGCGGAAAGCTGACAGGGCACAACGATGACCACATCGGTCGCGATGGCCGAGGTGTGGACTTTCAGGGGCATGAGCCATTCAGTGAAATGTAATTCAGCAGGCTGCAGGATAAAACTGCAGAAGTTGATTGCATTCGTCGATAAAACTGATATGCTGCTCTGAGTCAACAACAACCTGCAGGCTGTCACCTGCCAACCGGGAGAAATCAGATGAGCACCACAAAAGAGCTGAAGCCAGCCGACATCATTTGCCAGCAGCTCGGCGGCATGAATCGACTTGCCATGATGATCGGGGCAACGAATTTCTTCTCAGATGACGATGGCTACACTCTGCGATTCAATTTCAAGATGTGCAAAGCAGCAAAGCTGATCACCATCACGCTGAATGGCCTTGACCTGTATGACATCAAATTCATCAAGCCAGGAAGGCTCAATCGCAAGACATTTGAGATGAGCCCGGCCATCACTGCAGGTGAATTTGAGAACGTCCACTATGAGGATCTCCAGGGAGTCATTGAAGACTTCACCGGCTTGTATCTGAATCTCTGAAATGGAATTGCAGGCTGTCACCTGCTCAACCTCGGGAGAAATCTTATGACTGCTTGGATGAATTACCTGATGCCATTCGTCTGCATCGGCGCAATGGTGTTTTTTGTGGTGGCTGCTCTGGTTTCATTTGCCAACCAGCCACCGCCACCAGAGCCAAAGAAACCAGACCACGGAAGACGAGTTCGCTAACAAATACGGCTGCAGAATTAACAATCAACCCCTGTTTCGAGGAAGTATCCGATGAGTGATGACAAAGGCGGCGTTGCAATTGAAGTTGAGGATGTCGGGCCCGTTGAGGTGTTCGGCTACACGATGGAGCAGCCTGGCCTGCACCTGCTGGAAGGTGACCACGGCAAAGGCAAAACGACCGTTCTTAAAACGGTTGAGATTGCCAGTGGCGTGCCGGTGAAGGAAAAGCCAACGAAGCGCCGGGGCACAAAGAAGGGCAAAGCAACAGTCGGAGGCAAGCGGGTCAGCATCACCAGCAAGACGAACACCAGTGGCGATCTCGGCTGGGAAGGTCTCGGTGACCTTGACATCACGGCAATCCACTATCCGAACCTGCAGGGTGCCCGTAAACGGGATGCGAAGCGAATTCTGGCTCTGCTCCGTGTGGCAGAGGTTGGTGCTGATCTGGAGAGATTCAGCGAGGTTGACGGTATTGATGAGCTGGATCTCACCAACTGCCCGAATGGTGATCTGGTTGAAATGACTGGCTACATCAAACGGGAATTTGAGAAGAAAGCCCGAGAAGTTGCCAACCGCGCTGCTGAGAAGAAAACTGAGAAGGATGCAGCTGCTTCATTGATTCAGGGGGTTGACCTTGAAACGCCGGTCAATATGGATGAGCTGGTTGCTGCTCAGACTGCAGCAGTGCAGGTGAAAACTGAGCTGGCCAACCGCGCTGCTGAGCAGCTCACGGCAGCAGCTGATGCAAAGAAAAGCCAGGAATGGATTGAGCAGCGAGAGAAGGAACAGCCGCCAGCACTCCATTCAGTCGAGCAGATTGATGGCCAGATTGCTGAGTCAAAGCAATCAATCGAGAGCCTGCAGGAAGAACTTCAGCTGCTGCAGACTCGAATCAGTGATGCTCAGACGGATCTGGCTGGCCTGCAGGAGTTGAGGCAGAGTACCGTTGAGGATGAAACTGCTCTGAATCATCACAAAGCAGTCATAGAGGCATTCGAGCAGCTCGACACAGTCACGGCAGAGCAGGCCAGTGAAGCTGCTGCAGATGTTGAAGCTGCAGCCGAGGCCATCAAGTCTGCAAACAACCGGGAGCAGGCACAGAGGTCACAGGAAGCAGCACAGCAGGCTGAGATTGATGAGCGGAAGCTCAATGCACAGGTTGACCAGCTGAGAAGGTCAGCAGCCGACACGGTTGCACAGCTCAGCAAGGCTGTAGAGTCGATACCAGGGTGCCCGATCAAGGCTGAGCTGGACGATGATGGCGCTGCTGTCTTGAAGGTGGCTGCTGATGGTGTTGAGTTTGATGAGAAGTCAGATGGGGAGCGATGGAAACTGGTCGTGCCGATCTGCTTCAAGCCTGACAGGATCATCGTGATACCGCAGGCAGCCTTCGGTGAGCTGAATGAGGACACGGTTGACTTCCTCAACCAGTCAGCCATTGACAACGAATCATTCATCCTGACGGCAAAGGTGGCTGCAGATGGCTCACCGCTGACCGGCAGGGCATGGGGTGAAGCAGCAGGCTGATGTCGGTGAAGCCTGCTGGCAGCCGGGGTTCTCGGGCCTCGGCTGCATTTGGAATTTCAGATACGAATCTGTTTCGGGGAGCAATTTCGATGATGAATATGCAGCAGACGATGGTGATCAGGCATCATGTTCTCGATCCAATGATGCACAGTCAGGATATCTACATCCCGCAGCATGCACTGGTGATGAGCGTGCAGCAGCTGCCTGACGAGCAGCCCGTTCTGGCTGTTCTGGAGCCAGAGCCGAGGCCTGCAGTGGAGCCGCGGACGATTGAGGTTTACCGGGATGGTGATCTGATTGCACCGGGTGTGAATCGGCGCTACATCGGCGGCACTCGGGATGGCCAGACCTTCTGCCACTGGTTTGAGGTGCTGAATTGAGCAGTTCAGAACTTTACAGGCTGCGCCGTTCGTATGAATCTCTCGAATCATGTGCTCACTTTCTGAGATTCTGGCGGGAATGTCTTCTGCAGGATCATCTGAGCCACCGACGTCGGCAGCACATTCAGTCAATGATTGCAAGATCAGAGCGGAAGCTCAGCAAGCCTGTCGGGTGGGGCATGGAGGTTCAGCCGAGCCTGTACCGCTGGAACCGCAGGCCAGACATCAAGGGCAGGCGGAAACGGAAATGCGGAAAGAAGCAGCGAGGCCAGAGGCACAGGATGAGCCGGACAGCTTCAAGGAAAGCCAGACGGCAAAACTAGCAGCAGCAAAGCAGTGTCAGTATAATTTCAGCTGTCAAATGAGGGGAGAAATCAAATGAGAGTAGCGGATCAAATTGCTTTCGGGCATGGGCCACTCGGCTCTGAGATGCATGGCGAAGATGGGTATGTCAGCCATCAGTTTGATGCAGTGCCAGGCATGACCTATTTCGAATGGCTGATCGGTCAGGCTCTGAAGGCCTCGGCAAACACCGGGCCATTCATTCCAGTGCCAGCAGACGAAATGGCAGCCAGAGCCATCGACCTGGCTGATGCAGTCTGCACTCAGCTCGATGACCTGTATCGAATTCGACAAGAACGAAAGGCAGCACAGGATGAGTCGTGACCAGTTTCTGGCAAAGCAGCCAGGCATCTACGAGGGGATTGAGGCCGAGGATTATCATGCTCTCGATGCCTGCAGCAACAGCAGGCTCAGTGACCTGCTCGACAGCCCCGAAATGTGCCATCACCGAATGAGCCATCCACTGGAGCCAACTGACGCGATGGATTTCGGATCTGGCACGCATGCATGGGTGCTGGAACCTCACTGCCTCGAAAAGTATTTCATCGTTTCCACGCAATGCTGCACAACAAAGAAGTCAGGCGCAAGGTGTGAGAATCAGGGCATCTATCGGCTCGATGGTGAATGGTTCTGCGGGATTAAGTCACACAGGCCAGAGCATCCTGACAAGCTCAGCCAGACTCTAATCAAGCAGCCTGATTGGGATGCAATGCAGACGATCCGTGACAAGATCCTGCTGCATCCATCTGCAGGACCGCTGATTGAGGAAGCTGGTGAGAATGAGCTGTCACTGCTCCAGAATCATGAGCCGACTGGCCTGCTGTGCAAGATGCGGACTGATATCAGCCGGATGACTGAAGCAACATTCGCTGACCTGAAGACCTGCCAGTCAGCCCGCCGGGATGCATTTGAGTCAACCATCTTCAAGCGTGGTTATCACCGGCAGGGTGGCGTCTACACTCACCTCGCAAGGCAGGCCGGTCTGGATGTTCGCAACTTTGTGTTCATTGCTGTTGAGAAAACGCCGCCGTACTGCGTGGCAACATACAGGCTGAAAGATGATGCACTGGCTGAAGGCTGGCGGGAGGCTCAGCAGCTCATGGAGGTTTACCGAGGCTGCCTTGAGTCTGGCAAGTGGCCTGGCTACTCGGACGACATCAGTGACATCAGCATCCCGGCCTGGGCGTGGTATCATCTTCCGTTTTCTGCTGAACCGGACTGGTCAGCAGCAGACGAAATGATGTCAGTCTGATAAAATCGAGATTCAACTTCTGGCTGCGTCAACAGCCGAATTCTAACCCTGGGAGAAATCTGATGAGCACTGATGAAGCAAGCGAAGTTCGTGACCTGGCTGCCATCCCGAAAGACATGGCGCTGCTGAAGATGCAGAACGATTCAATCATGGCAATGGCTGCCTCGCATCCTCGCAATATGGTTGGAATTAAAAACGAGATGGTCGAACAGCTGCAGGCGTTTCCTGTCTTCGCTCAGTCTGCCGTCTACAGTAAGCCGGTTGGTGATGGGAAGATGGTCAGAGGGCTGAGCGTCCGCGCTGCAGAGGCATTGTTCGAGGCTTACGGTCACTGCTCAGTTGACTCATCATCAGAGCCCGAAGGTGATGATGGTGCCAGAGTGACGGCCATTTTCGTTGACTTCCAGAAGGGCAGGATCTGGCGTGACTCAGGATATGTCAGCAAGTTCTACAAAAAGCGTGGCGGCGGGGTTGGGAAGCATCCCGAGGATCGGTTCTGGAATGTCGTGGTCAAGGCAGAATCATCCCGCCGGATCAGGGAAGTGATTCTGCGGTCTGTGCCACCAGGCATGAAGATGGAGCTGCAGAGCATTGCAGAACGAGAGATGGCGAAGTCACTTTCTGACAGTGAGGTGCAGAAGATCATTGCAGAATTTGAGAAACTGAATGTGACTCTGGCCATGCTTGAGACACTGCTCGGTAAGACTCTCGATGCTGGATGGAATCAGGATGATCGGGTAACGCTCAAAGGTGCGTACACGGCATTGAAGGATGGGGAATCGACAATCGGTGAGATGTTCGGCAAGCAGGACAATGCAGACGAGTCGGCCAGCCTGAATGAATCACTGAAGTCAAAGGCTGATGATGCAAAGAAGAAACGAAAGAAGGCTGCTGACAAAAAGAAAGCTGATGACAAAAAGAAGGCTGAGGATGCCATCAAGGCTGGTCAGGAAAAGGCAGCAGCTGAGACAGCACCAGCTGAGAAGGAAAAGACAGAACCGGAAGCAAAGCAGGCTGCAGCTGAGCCGGAAGCTGCAGCTGATCCAGCAGCAGCGGAAGTGACCGAAGATCCCAACCCGCCGAAGCAACCTGCCACGCCGGCTGAAAAGTACCCTGACGCGACTGCAGAGCAGCTGAAGTTCTTCGGCTTTCAGATTGACAGGATTCTGGCAGCAAAGTCTGCAAAGGTTCTGACAGTCATCAGGAAGCCGCTCGATGAGGCGCTGGAGTCTGGCAAGCTGGTTGAGGCACAGTATCAGGATTTGCTGAATGAGATTGATGCTGCTGGTGAGCAGCTTGCGGACTAGACGGCAGGCAGACCATCTGGCAAACTGAATGGACGCAGAGAAAAGAGCAGGAACGGATCGAAAGAGTGGCAGCGCTTCATGACTGCCCCGATTTCTCCCGCCGTGATGGCTTCCTGATTGAAGATGACAGCTCGATCAGGCTCTGCGTCCTATTTCTTGCAATTTGGAATAAAACTGAAGCGAAGGGTTGCATGCGTCGATAAAACTGGTAAGCTGCACCGCACAAGAGCAATGAGCTGTCACTCATTCATTCACTCGGGAGAAATCAAATGCTGAACCTTGCAACAACTCAGGCAATTCAGAACCTGGCCTGCATCCTGCAGGAAGTGCTCACTGAAGATCAATTTGCTGCACTGGTCACTGATGTGGCTGATGCTGAAGCTCACAAGCTCAATGACATGGGTGATCGGGCCATCCTGTCAGCCTTTGGTGAGGAACTCGGTGACGAAGCTGACCGATGCAACATCAAGTGCGGGCTGGATCGAGAAACTGTCAGGACTCATCTGAGCCGTGCTGCTTATGACCGAGCCATCATAGCTGATGGCAACTGGATGGCTGCCAACTTCAGCCGCCTCGATACCACCTGGGGCTGCTCTGGCTGTCATGTTGAAGGTCCGGCACACGAAATTGCCAAGCTGATCAAGCTGGCTGCAGAGTAGAATCAACCGAGGTGAGTGGCCTGCTGCGGCAGGTCGCTCAGTCAGGCTGTCACCTGACTCAATGGGAGAAATCAGATGAAGATCACTGCAACAGGGCTCGCACAGGGGCTGGCCAACTGCCTCACAGCTGCTGAGCTGGAGAAACTCTGCGACGACCTTCTCGATGGCCTGATGGCTCGGGATTCAGATCGAGACGGCGCTGAAGTGATGACGCCGAAGCAGAAGCGAGAGATTGATGCAGTGAGTGAGCTGCACGATGCACTCTGTATTGCGAATTGCAATTTCAAGGAACAAATCTGATGAGTGAATCAACGCGCTACCATGCACAGAAGACAGCGGCTGCAGCCACAACTGAAGGGCTGCAGGTTTTGATTGCAGAGCTGGAAGAATCACCAGCCTGGAAGGGCTGTGAGTTTGATGATGCTCGGGTCAGGCATAAGGCAGCAACTCGGCTGGAAGTCTACCGGGTTGAACTGGCCATCAGGATTGAGCTGCCAGAGATGACGAATCGAGAACTGGCGCAGGCTGCTGATGATGCCCGCCATTTGGGACGCACCACCAGGTCAGCAGCAATTGCAGCTGAGATGGATCGTCGCAACAAGCTGATCGGCAGGGTGGTGGAATGAGCAAGTCAAAACAGCCTGCCATGTACGTTGAATCTGATGGCCGAGGTCCGTACCTGGTTCTGAGTCGGAATGGCCGAGTTGCAACGATTGAGTCAACAGGATTCTCAACCAACGGCACGGCAGAAGACTGGAAACGTGCTCGGAGAATGGCAAAGGCGTGGAACCTTCTGAATGAGACTGAGGGCAAAGAATGAGCAGCCTGCAGCAGCGTATCAATGAGAACAGCAAGCACCTCGATGCACCGTGTCCAGTTTATGACGACCACTGCTGTGACAATCAGGGCTGCTGTCATGGCTGCGGGGTCGTGATGGCTGAAGACTGGTGGCATGCATACGCTGGTGACAACTCAGAGCCGCCGTACAAGACCGGGCCCGTCATGGCGATCACTGGCCATCAGGTGAAGCAGCTGATGAGAAAACACAAAGTGACCATCAGGCAGCTGAAAGACTCGTCAGGGCTGCTGATGAAGCGAATCCGAGAAGTGAGGAATAGCGGTCTCGTTGACCGCGGCGCTGCTCGGGACTGGATTCAGGCCATCACTGGAAATGATCCAGGGTCTGACTTTGAAAGGGTTTTGAGATGAAGAAGCGAAAGAAGTTAAAAGCACCGAGGCTGGAGCAGCGCAAAGTGCCAGAGGTGGCACCTGGCCAGAATCCAATCACTGAAAGGCAGCAGCACATGCTTGACCTGCTGGTGATGCGGTATCGTGCTGACTATCGTCCTGCCAGCGTGCGTGAATTGATGCAGGATGCAGGTATCAACTCACCGAATGGGGTCATCTGTCACATGAAAGCACTGCAAAAGAAGGGGTTCGTGCTTGAGCTGGATGACAAGTCGAGCAGGCGTTTTGTGCCCATGACAGTCGTGGCTCATCTGGATCAGATGCAAATTTGAATAAAACTGCAGAACATGCTTGCAAGTGTCGATAAAACTGGTATGCTGCTGATCTGTCACAGCAACCAACCAGTCAGGGAGAAATCAGATGCTTTACCTTCACACGCTGCAAATCGGCAATCAGTCAATCACTTTCGACTGCAACATTGACTGCCTGCCTGCTGAACCTGAAGTCGGCATAATGTCAGCCAGCTTTGAGGTCACTGACATTGATGTCTGTGCCTTTGGTGATCACAACCGTGAGAGCCATCCTGGTGCAGACAGCAACTGGCAGCAGCTCAGTGAGATGATTGAGAAGCTGATTGATTCTGACCAGGATTATCGGGATGAGCTGATCGAGGCAGCATGTGAAGAGAATGCGGAACGCCATCTGCCTGTCTGATGGCAGTTGCTTCAACCAGCAGGCTGCATTGTGCAGCCTGCATTTCTATCCGAGAGGGGAACTGATGACTGATGAGACTGTTGACACAATGGCACCAAATGAGACAGATCCAACACTGACAGAAGTGCTGCGAGAGAAGGGATTCACGCACAAGCAGACACCGAAGGCACTGAGCACTGCACCTGGTTCGCATGACATCAGACGACAGGACAATCCCGGCGTTGTTGTCTTCCGTGGCACTGCAGCTGCAGTCTGGGACTGGATCGAGGCAGGCTGTGAGCATGAGCTGCCAGCATCGCCTGCTGACCCGGAAAACAGTGAGCCGCAGGAAGGTGCAACTGAGCTACCTGCTGAAGATCTGCCAGAGGGCATGCCAACGGAAGCAGCATCAACAGATGGTCAAGGAACTGACCCGGATGATGATTTGGATGAATGAGGTGAGGGCATCAGGCAGCATGGTGGCTGTCTGACTTCCGGGTGGGGCTGACTGGTGTCGGCGCTGGCTCAATGGGAGCCTGGGAAGGCAGGTTCGATTCCTGCCACCCGGACTGCACTGCGTTTGCAGTGCTTTCTGAGTTGCTCGGTTTTGTGTGGTTTCCAGTCACGTCGAGACTGACTGAAAACAGAAGTGAGCCAGGCAATTCGTTTCAGAGCCGGGTGGCAAGTCAGGTCTGCTGCCCGGCTCGTTTTATGCCTTGAGGAAGTGAGGTTCCTGATGCTCCGTAAAATTCGCGTCATGGTCAGCAGCTGTGAGATCTTTGGTCGAACTGATCAGCTGTTATTTGCTGATGAGTTTGGTGACAGGCTGGAGGCTGAGCAGCTGCGGGGCATTCGTGAGCGGGCTGAGAAGTTGCCTGAACTGACGTCTGAGGGATTCACATTGCAGCGAAAAGGATTGACTGTCAACCTGTTGCGTGATGGAAAGCCTGCATCGAAAGATGAATCCGCGGCAATGGCAAAGGTGTTGAATCAGCATGGGTTTGATATCCGTGTAGAGCAGACCGATGGAACTGGCAATTGCAATCCAGCTTGGACGAAACCTGATCGTGTCGGTTCCGTTTGTTGGTTCATTCGAATCGGATCAGCAGTGCGATCAGTATGGCTGCAGGGCATCGTTCGCGCATGGGTTCACACATCAGATGAGGATGGCTGCGGCTGGCCATCTGCAGTGCTTGAGGAAGTCCGAACCGGCAGGGTGTTTGTCGTTGATGCTGATGGGTTGCGATTCAGCAAGGAACAGCCGGAGCCAGAAGAATGAGCAGCTCGAAACCGATGATGACAACAGCTGCATCAGAAGGGCTGGAGCGCGATGAGTACCGGACACCGAAAGAGATTTTCGATGGCCTCAATTGCAAGTTCGATCTGGATGTTGCAGCGCCATGCAGCGGCATCACTCATGTTCCCTGCAGCCATCGTTTCACTTCTCAGACGAATGGCCTGACGAATGACTGGATCATTCATCAGTTTTCACCGTTCGTCTGGATGAATCCGCCATTCGGCAAACGGAATGGTGTCGTGCCCTGGCTGCGCAAGTTCTTTGAGCATGGTCATGGCATCGGGCTGGTCAATGCACTCACCTCGGCTGGCTGGTTTCATGACTGGATCGATGGTGCATCAGGTCTGCTGTTCCCGAAAGGGAAAACACGATTTCTGCGTCCTGATGGCAGCTCTGCCAGGCAGCCAGTGACGGGTATCGTGCTGTTTTCAGCAGGTGAGCATGGCAGAAAGATCCTGCGAGATTCAACGATTGACGGCTTATATCTGGAGCAATGCCATGACTTCGAAAACGGAGCTGCAGGAGGGTGACACAGTCGTGCTGACCAGGGCGGTTGATATGGCTGGTGGCACAATTCCATTTCGATCAATGCTGATCGTGGCAGGGGTGATGAAGACCGGGGGCGTCGTTACTCACTGCAACCTCGAAAGGGCTGATGGATCGATTGCCATCAGTTGTGCCCCGGTGGAAATGGTCAGGAAATGAGAAAGCAGAGACGTCAGCTCTGCCAGCATGCAATCATGGATCTGATGTCAGACCATGTGCCACGGACTTCTGAGCAGATTGCAGACCTCACTGGATTCAGTCATGGCAGGATCCGATCTGAGCTGTCAAAGAATTTCAACTTTGCTAAAGAGAAGCGTTCGGTTGCAGGTGGTGGTCGTGTCACGTTCCACAAGCTGCGGAAGCATAAGCACAAGCCGATCAAGGAATTGAGGCCCGGTTGAGTTTTATCAGTTGAAACTCACGATTCGTGTTTGTATCACTTGCAGAGCCGATCAGGTGGCGAGACCATTCGGCACAGCACAAACACATCAGGCGAAAGCCTGTTTGAAGCCCCGCTGCAGTGGCACTCGCCTGCCCTGCAGTTGGGGCTGTTTTTATGGGGTGGCAGGATGATCCACAGCGCAACGCAGACGAGCAAGTTTCGAAAGTTCGTCAGAAGACTCAGAGCACTGGTTGACAGTGAGGTCGTTGAGCTGGAAACCATCGCGGTCGGGCTGCTTGAAAGGCTCTGGCATGCAACCATGCAGGAAGCAAAACGCGGTGACATCGGCAGGCATGATAACGAGACGATTGCCGACATGATGGGCTGGAGGGCTCAGAACTTCGATGCTCTGATTGCCCTGATGGTTGAGTCAGGCTGGCTCGATGAATGTGCTGAGCATCGACTGATCGTGCACGATTGGGCTGAGCACTGCCCGGCCTTCATCAAAAAGAATATAGGCAGGCAGGGTGGGTTCGTTGAGCCCGTCAGCAGCAGCAAAACAGCTCAGATGAGCCAGCACGCTCCGAAACCTTCCTCACATGAGGAAGAAAACGGAGATTTGAGCCAGAATGGCTCTACACCTAACCAAACCAAACACAACCCAACAGAACCAGACCCAACCCAACCAGCTGAGCCTGCTTTCGATTTCTCGAATCCTGATGTGTTCTGGGACACTGCCCCGATTGGTTGGATGGCCTTTGACTGGCTTGGCTGTCAGGGGGAATTCATCCGCCAGTGGAATGGTTTGGCCGGCGGTGTGATCCAGAGCAGGTTGAAGGCCATGCCGTCAGATGCTGCCAGCTGGTTTCGGGAACGATGGGCATCAGAGGAATGGCGGAAGCTGTGCCGAGAGGCATTTCAGAAGCTGAATGATGATCGAGGCCTCAAGAGTGGCACCAGGTTGGCGCTGAAGCGGTGGCTGTCTGAGGAATCGCTGGTCAGTGATGTGCTGGGCGGCAGGTATGATTTCATGAAAGGGCAAACGAATGGAAGAAAACCGAGACAAGGGGTTAGAGCTGACGACTACCGAGAAGGCGGCGCCGAGCACATCCCTGCAGAAGTCATTGAGGCAAGTCACAGCAGAGGCGCTAAGCAAATGCCGGAAACGAAAAGCGGTCTCTGATGTCAAGCCAGAGCCAACATATCTCGACCATCTTCCCGAGGCATTTGACTTTGCAACAGCATCGTCAATTGACCCGCAGCTCAGAGCTGACCTGAAGGCAGCCATTGAGTCAGGACCGTGGCCGATTCTGATGCATGGTCGACCGGGGAACGGCAAGAGCAGCGCGGCAGCCATCGCGGTGGCCAGTCACCTGCTGAAGCATGGCCAGTCATCAGCATTCTTCTGGACATGGGAAACGCTGGTTGCAAACTTGCTGACAGCTCGGAAGCGAAAGGACAGATCGTTCCCGGTGAAGTTTGGCAATGACTGGTTCCAGCGTCACGAATCATTCGTCATGAAGCGGCTGGCAGACCCGAAGTGCCTGGTCGTGCTGGATGACTTCGGGGTCAGCAGGCTGGCTGATTGGGATTTCGGGCTGATGTTTGAGCTCGTCAACCAGATGCGTACCGGGCATGTGATTCTGACGAGCAACAATTCAACGAGTCAGATGATCGTGAAGGAAATCATTGATGAGCGGGTTGCCAGCAGGTTGTCTGCAGGCACGATCATCACTGTCACTGGTGATGACCGCCGGTCAGGAAAGCAGGTCATATCGTGAAACGGCAGCATCTCAGACTTGAGGTCAGGCGGCATGAGTCAGACACTCGATGTCGCAAATTGCACTGGAAACGATCGCTGCCATTTCTAGTCAACCCGAGGGCAAGGCTGATCCACAGGCCGAGGGCAATTGCAACGCATCTGTCATCGTCAGGAAGCTACCGGCACAATTCAGCATCATTTTTCTGCGGCAATCAGGCTAATGGTGACCTCGTCGTTTCTGCAGAGCCTCCCGAGGGGATGCTGGTCTGTGCAAAGTGTGAGGCAGCTGCAACGTCAGCAGGGCTGCCGAGTTCAGCGGAGCTGCTCGGTCGGCATGTTTGCATCGGGGTGGTTAGGGCAAAGAACATCTGCCACCCGGAGCAAGGTGAATGAATTACTACAACGAGAACGATCCAGAGATTGCCGTCTGGCTTCAGCATTTGATTGACGATGGGCTGATTCCTGCAGGGCATGTTGACACCAGATGCATTCGACTCATTCAGGCAGGTGACCTTGATGGCTACACGCAGCACCATTTCTTCGCTGGCATCGGTGGATGGGCAGCAGCCCTGCAGCTCAGCAGGTGGCCAGCAGCTCAACCTGTTTGGTCCGGTTCATGCCCCTGCCAGTCATACAGCATTGCCGGAAAACAACGAGGCGCAGATGACCCGCGGCACTTGTGGCCAGTCTGGTTCAAGCTCATCAAGCAGCATCAACCTGACGTCATCTTTGGTGAGCAGGTTGCAAACGCTATCAGGCATGGCTGGCTCGATGGAGTATCGACAGACCTGGAAGCAGAAAGCTACGCCGTCGGGCATGCAGTTCTGGGAGCACATAGCGTCAACAGCCCGCACCAAAGGCAGCGACTCTGGTTCGTTGCCAATAGGCTACCCGACGCCAAACACCAGACCAGACCTGACCAACAATTCAACCAATCGGGGCGGTGGGGTTCGCCGGGCCCGGAATGTGAATCAGTGCCTCGGGCAAGTGGCTCAGATGGTGGCCGACGCAGCAGGATGGGTGACGCCATCAGCGAGGGATCACAAAGATTCTCCCGGCATGGCAACCGAGTCGATCGACAAGTCAGGGAAGAAACGGAGCAGGCTGGATCAGTTTCCGCGTCAGGTGTTCAACCTGCTGCCTGGGATTCTGCCGAGTGGGTCAACTGTGAAGACGGACGAAAGCGTAGGATTAAACCCGGAATTGAGCCTTTGGTTGATGGGCTACCCGGTCAGGTGGCTCTGCTGCGGGGTGCAGGCAATGCGATCGTTCCGCAAGTAGGTGCCATGTTCGTGAATGCTTTTCTCGATGTTTCTGGCTGACTGCTCAGTTTTATTGCAGGTTGCGTTTGCAAATGTCGATAAAACTGGTATTCTGCATCCATCAGACAGCAATCAACCCCTGGAACAAGGCGAGAAACGATGAAAAGCAAAGAACTGCAGCTGCTGGATGCTGTGAAGAATCTTCTGATTGAATTTGCAAATGAGCAGGGCATCAGCCTGCAGGATGAGTTCGGCAGCCGGGATGCCTTTGCTCAGTTTGTCATCGGCTTCACGATCAGGAATCTGGTTGAGGTCTGTGAAATGACCGTCCAGCAGGCATACGACACCGTGATGGGTGATGGGGCATACAAGCAGCTGAGTGATTCAGTCTGGGAGCAGCTGCAGGCCAGCTGAGCAGCTCTGAGGGCAGGTCAGCATCAGCTGGCCTGCTGGTAATGAGGCAACCACTGGAGCAGGCAAAATGGCAATGTCAGGAATTGATGCAGCATGTGCTGCGACAGAGCGTGAGCTGAATCTGCTGCAGCGCGACATGCGTGAGCTGCTTGAAGACATTGAGGCACCGAAGCACATGGCTGAGCTGCTTGAAGCACTCAGGCCACTGATGGCAGTCTCAAAGGCAATTGCAGGAGTCATGCGATGAGTGAGACGCTGGAACCGATCACAAACTACGCTGAGCTGCTGAATGTGATGCCGGGCAAATGGACATCGCGGCAGGTTTGGGATGCAATGGTTGCAGGTGGCATGACGAGTGGCACCTGGGATGACTACCTCACAAAGATGGAAGCAGAGAATGAGAAGGCCAGCCAGGCTGCATGCAGTTGACTGGATTGTCAGCTATGGCTGCCGCCGCCGTCAGATCTCAGCTGGTCAGTTGAGGCAGCTGCTGAATCGCCAGAAGGGTTGCTGCACATGGTGCGGCATTGAAGTTCCAAAAGGCAGGCGAACCTGGTGCAGTCAGAAGTGCGTTGGAGAATTCAACCTTCGATGTGATCCAGCATCAGCCAGATGGGCAGTTGAGGAACGTGACAAAGGCGTCTGTGCTGAATGTGGTTTCGACTCTGGAAAGCTGCAGCGCATCAGGTCAGCAGTGCAGCGCGATGACTGGTACTACGGGCACAAGTTGCCAGAGCTGATCGGCTTTGGTTCTGTTGGGCACTTCTGGGAAATGGATCACATCATTCCGGTTTCTGAAGGTGGCGGATTATGCTCACTGCATAATTTGAGAACGCTCTGCATTCCGTGTCATCATGTGGCATCAGCAGAGCTGGCAGGCAGGCGGGCTGCTGATAATGGTTGACAATCAAGCTGGCCTCGATAAAACTCAGAACGGCAAACGGAAGGCAGTTCAAATCAGCGGGGCGGTTGGTTCTCATCAGCTCCGTTTGCCCAACCTGCAGGTGAGGTCAGCCGCCCCGATTTCTTGCAAGGAATATCAGGATGCCGGACACTGACAAAAGCTCAACACTCGACTGCCCAAAGATGGAGCCGCTCATTCTGGGCTGCACCTGGAAGGGGTTCAGTGCTGGTGTCAAATCCTGTTCGATTGGCTGTCACGTTCACAAAAACAGAATTGAACTGACAGCAGCTGCAGCCACATTCAACAACCGCCGGCTCACGGTGAAGTGCAGCACCAAAGAAGTCGATCAGGATGGATTGTTCGAAGGTACCGATGATCCAGTCATCGAGGTTGAAGCTATTGCTGACACTGCCGCAATGAGCTGCTCGGGTGACAAGTTCACATTTCGGCTGACGTTCCCGAAGGATTCAGTTGATGTGCTCAAGCTGTCAAACTTCTGCAGCAAGAATGGCACGCTGACTGTCAAAGACATTGCAGCAAAGGTGAAGCCAGAGAAGGCACCGCCACCAGAGCAGCATCCTGACCTGCAGACTGGTGGTGATCGTCCATCAGGTGGCCTCGGTGCATTCGATGCACTATCGACAGCAGTCAAGGAAATGGAACTGTCGAAGCTCTGCCATGATGGAACTGAAAAGCCAGTTCTATCAGAAACCGTTGCATACGCTCTGGCGCAGACCGGGATCTCAACATTTCAAGACCTGCAGAACCTGATGGTCAAAAAGCCCGAATTCTGGGAAACGGAACTGCTGAAGGTCAAAGGGCTCGGCAAGCAGAAGCTGGAGCAGCTCACCGAGGCGTATCAGCTCTACATGGCAAAGAATGGGCCAGCTGATGAATCAGGCAAGCAGTGCGGTGAATGTGGCCAGTGTTTCCGAAGTGATAAGTGTGACAACTGCGGCAGCACGTTCTGGCAGGCCATCCATGATGACACGCTCAGTGATGAGTTTGAGTGGCCACTGGATGCAGTCGACCGGGAGCCGGTTGCAAATGTTGGCGGCTGCAATGTTGAGATGCTGCTCAAAAAGTGTGAATTCGGGTTCTGGCACTATGGTGTCTACATCAGCATTGACTGCGCTGCTGAAGATGGGGAAGGCACCGAACTGGCCGAATACGGTTACCAGCCGAGCCTGATTGGCAACAAGCTCGATGAGGAAACTGCCAGAGCCAGAGCCCTGCAGGCAGTTGCTGATGAGCTGATCGGGGTTGCTGATGACTTCCCTGACCATGCTGGCGTGAAGGAATCCACCGAGACTGTCACAAAGATGCTGCCTGCTGACTAATAACCGAGGCGCCGGTAGCGCCGTTTCAGGAAGGCATGGATGTCATGCCGAGCTGGCTTTATGCCGGGCAGCAATCAGGCTGCCCGGCTCATTCAAACAGGGGCAATGAGAATGTCGTCAGACTGGATGAGATATGATTCTGTGAAGCTGGCTGAGAATCAGCTGGTTGCTGTCTGGAATCGTGAGATTGAGCTAGAAGCTGAATGCAGGGTCTGCATCGTCGGCTCAGATGGAACATTGTGGCTGGCAGATCGTACTGGCGACTTCTGCATTCCAACGAATGAAACAACGGTCCGGCATATCGGCTGGTTCGTACGAGGTGGTTCTAAAGATTCCCCGCCAGTTGATTTCAGGGCAGAGGGTGAAGCTGCTCCACAGCAGGCTGCTGCCATTCAGTCAATTCAGATCAACATTCCGCCGCTGCTCGGTATGGCTCTGGCAGGTCTGGTGGTCAGCCTGAAGAATGGCGTTGACAAAGTGCAGACCGAGCCTGGTGATGTCGTCCTATGAGGTGGGAATTCAGGGTCAAAGGTGATCCAGTGCCACAGCCTCGGCAGAAGATTCGAACGATGTTTCCTGCAATGGAAGTCTGTCAGGGGATCTGGCGGCAGCAGGGGGCATCGCTGAAACGGTTTATGCTGGCGCTGCGGAAGCACACATCAGGGCAGTCATACACGCCAGAGAATCACCAGGTTCACATCTGGAAGCTGCAGGTGAAAAACAAGATTCGATCGGCGGCACCATACCCGCCAGGCCGCAGGATTTATCGGGTTGATCTGACATTTCTGTTTGCTCGTCCAGGAAGGCTCATCTGGAAAACAAAGCCGATGCCGCGGCTCTATATGGGCACGAAGAATCGAGACAATGACAATCTCGAAAAGGCTGTTTGGGATGCAATCACGAATGCTGGCTTCTGGGAAGATGACGGGCTGATTGTTGAGAACCGCACACGCAAGTTCTATGCGGCAGGTGGGGAGCTGCCAGGAGTGATCATTGCCATCGAGACGATTGATGATGTGAAGCCTGCAGGCCGTCAACAAAAGCCATTGTTCGAGATGGAGGGTGATGACTTTTGAGCCAGTTCGATGGGATCAGGGCAGAAGACATCATCGTCAGTGAGCATGCTGTCTGCCAGTACGTTGCCAGTATTAAGAAACCAACCAGCAAACCGAGCCTGGCCGAGATGGCATTCAGGTCAGAGCCGATCAGCATCAGGCAATTCAAACGGTTCGGGCTGAATGTGAAAGATGACCACGCGTATGAGTGGCGCAGGACCGGGAAGGTGCTGATGTTGCTTCGATATGGCAAGGACGATCAGCGACGCCGTGTTGCCATCATGATAACCGTGCTGGAATCCAATGAGGCCAGGCGCAGCACCACCAACCACCGGAACACAGTCACCAAACGTCCGAAGAAACCACGAAACCGGAGAAAATGAATGCAGAAATTCAAGTGCAGGCACTGTCAGGCAACTGATGAGGTGAGCGGATTCTGTCTCGGTTGTGGCCGGGATGCAGAGAAGGCCAACTGTGCTGCTGAGCAACAGGCAGCTGCAGTATCACCAATGGTGAAGCCGAAACTGGAGTATTGCGCTGTCTGCAAGGAAGCAGGCCACGGAGCAATGCAGATGCGAGTTCAGATCCCTGATGGCAGGACAAAGTGCAGAGGCTGCAAGAATGAATTTGAGCCAGTTGAGTTCGTCATGAGCAGCAGGGATCCATCAATTGCTGCTGAGAAGGATGAAGAATTTGAGCAGCGAAAGAAGCTGGCCAAAAGGCATCGAAGATAAAGTTTCAAGTTTAACTTGAATGATCGTCGATGAGTTGATAAAACTGAGGCAAGTCAGGGACGTTTTTTTGATATTCACACGGAGGTTGGGCAATGCTGGTTTTGTCTCGGAAGGCTGAAGAATCCATCAATATCGGTGGCGACATCAGCATCAAGGTTCTTTCGGTTAAGGGAAACATTGTCAGGCTCGGGCTGGATGCACCGAGAGACATCAACATCGTGAGAGGTGAGCTGGATGACTTCAAAGTCAAAAACATCGAGGAAGGCAACGGAGTTCATCGGCACAGCAGTGCCAGTGGGCTGGAAGGATAAGCTGAAAGGCAAGTGCGGCGGCAATGTGTCTCGGGCCATCTGTGAGGCGCTGGCTGCGCACTACGGATGGAAATATGACATGCCTGACCGTACATCTGAGAAGCTGCAGGTTGATGTCGTAAGCCCGCTGACTGCAAAGGCAGTGAAGGAATTGCTGGCAGGTGTTGATGGAGTGCAGGCCAGAACTGTTGAGCGGTCAACACTGACGCCATTGATGGTGCAGCTGACAAAGCTGTCAACAGGTGAGACCAGTATTCCGAATTCGAAACGCGATGGTCGAGCCATCGTGAAGAAACGCAAAGAGATTGAGAAGCTAATCACAGAAGCTGCTCAGGTTGGCTGAGCAGCTCACTGCAGCCCTGTCTGGCTGCTGGGGGAAATCGCAAACAAATGTCTGCAGCCATCGGCTTGAGAATTGGTTGCAACCAGCTACTGCGGGGCGGGAGTTGAGACCCGAACCGGCAGAGACTTTGAGTACGGTGTAGAGGTGTTCGAATCCCTCACTCACGACTCAAGCCGATGGCTGCAGGCATTTCGGGGAGCAAATCAGATGGCGATGGATTCGAAAATTGCTTGGACTGACCACACATTCAATCCGTGGCGGGGCTGCTTGAAGGTCGCGCCAGAATGTGAGCATTGTTATGCACTTGACCTGTCGAAGAGATTCGGTTGGCGTCATGGTCAGTGGGGCACCGAGGCGCAGGGTGGGACTCGAATTCTGACTGCTGATGCAGAGTGGCGAAAGGTCCGAAAGCTGAATGAATCCAGTGAGCAGTTCATCGAGCAAGTCGGCAGGCGACCGCTAGTATTCGTTGCCAGTCTGGCTGATGTCTTTGAGGACTGGTCAGGCTCAATTCAGGATGTGAATGGCAGCCGGTTGATGATTGAGCGGGATGGTGATTACATCTGCTCTGAATCAAGAGGCGGCAGCTTTGAGAATATGCGGCCACTCAGGATGTATGATCTGCGTGCCCGATTCTTCAAGCTGGTTGATGAGTGCAGTGGCATTGACTTTCAGCTGCTCACCAAACGGCCAGAAAATGTCATGAAGTTCTGGCCGACAATCAGTCAGCCAGATGGCTCAGCCATCATTCAGGGGCATCGAGCAAATGTCTGGATCGGCACCAGTGCAGGGACTCAGGCAACAGCCGAGAAGGCACTGCCAGAGTTGGTCAAGTGCCGCAGTCTGGCACCAGTTCTGTTCGTGTCAGCTGAGCCATTGCTGGAGTCAGTTGACTTCTCAGAATGGCTGTTCGATCCATGCGGCCACTGCGCTGACTTCTCACCAGATCCAGAGACTGGAGCAATCGAGTGCTCACAATGTGATGGCTGCGGGGTCAGCAGTGATCCTGCATTCGACATTGACTGGATCATCGGCGGTGCTGAGTCAGGGCCAGAACGCCGTGAATTCAAGCCTGACTGGATTGCCGATCTGGCAAATCAGGCTGAGTTCGGTGAGGCGGCATTCTTCTGCAAGCAAGGCAGCGCAATGCAGCCAGGCCAGCAGGGTCAGATCATTGACGAGTTGTGGTCAATTAAGAATTTCCCGAGGGGGCAGCATGTTTGAATTCATGGAGCAGGTCAGGAGCATCCTGCCTAAAGGTTGGACTGTTTCAGGCAACACGATTGATGACACTCTGAGCATCAGAGATGGCAGGCATGGCATTGTGCTGGAAGCGCCGCCAGAGCTGACTGTTGCTCGGTGGTTCCTGGAGCGATTCAGGGCCATGCAGCTGGGTGTGCCATCAGACAATGATGAGGAAATCAGCCCTGCATGGCTGCAAAATCAGGGCTGCACTGGTATCGGCAATGGCATCTTTGAGCTGGGATTCACTGACGTTGGTGGCTGTGAATCATGGATCCAGTTTGAGCCAGGTCGAGGAGTTGCTGAGATTCATTCGAACGTGTGGGTCAAGTGTGCGAACCGAGGGCAGTATCGTGCCCTGATGGCAGTCATCTGTGATGAGGCGATGCCATGTTCGACCGTGTGAAGCCATGCAGAACGTGCCCATTCCTCATCGGTGGTGATGGGTTGCGGTACCTCGGTGAAGACAGGGCAGTTGAGATCGCAGATTCACTGCTGAACGATCAGAACTTCAGTTGTCATAGTGACATCGACAAGCCAGAACCGCAGAGGCAGCATTGCGTCGGTGCCATGCACATCCTGGAAGCTGACAACAACCCGAATCAGATGATGCGGATCGGTGAGCGTTGTGGATTCTATGACCGGAGCAAACTGGTTGGTGCTGACCAGTGTTTTGACAACTTCGATGATTGGATTGAGGTGCAGTCTGATGGTTGATTTTGCCAAAGAGCTGCCAAACTCACTCAGCTTTTCACAGTCAGGATTCATCTGGCCTCGGTCATTCGTTGAGAATTCAATTGCAGGCAGGTCTGATGCTGAGCTGTGCGCAGATGGTCTGGAAGCATGGGGCATCGTCATGACTGGTGAGCGTCAACATGAGAATTTCGGGATGATTCTCGCAAAGATTGGAATTCGCCTCGGCTGCTCAGCAACAGCTGATGGCCTGATGGAAAAGTCAAAGGAATATGTTGCATGATCACAACTGAGCAGAAGAAATCAGCACGACCGCTGCCAATCTTCAAGCCGAAACTGCGGCAGGCGATCAGGGAGAATCGCAAGGTTCAGACTCGAAGGATTGTCAATCCACAGCCACCTACCAGTGAGCAGGTGAAGGCAATTTGCGGCGCTGATTACCACTGGTTCAATGATGAGCAATCGAAGCCGGGTCACTTTCGAGTTGCTGGGCCTGTCTGGGCAGTTCGTAAGCTGATGATGGAAGATCTGGAATCAGACTTGCCAGCTTGCTTGACGCTGAAGTCACCCTATGGCAAGGCAGGCGACATTGCATACCTGCGTGAGCCACTCTGGAAGGATGACCGGATTGATTACCAGAAGGGTGTGCGGAATGCTGTCATCTATCAGGATGAGCCTGAATGGTGCATCAATCATGATGGCATCGAGTGCCGAGTCTCATGCCCTGATGGATACCTGCCGACCAGAGATGAAGCTGCTGCTGACATCCAATCCAATCCGCACTGGTCGACTGGTGCCTGGACATCAATGACGATGCCGAAGTGGGCAGCCAGAACCTTCGTTCGGATCACTGACATTCGTGTTGAGCAGCTGCAGACCATCAACTCGATGGGTGCAATCAAGGAAGGGCTGCCAATTGCTGACCTTGAAAGGGGCTGGCAGCATCACAAAGACAATCAGCGTTGGACGTCATCAGCAAAGGTGGCTTTCATGTGGCTCTGGGATTCGATCCACGGCCAGGAATCCTGGAAGCAGAATCCGTGGGTTTGGGTCATTGAATGGGAGCAGGTTTGAGATGGTTGATGGGCTGCTGGTGATGCTTGTGCGGTTTGTGCTGGTGGTTTCAGGGTATCTATGCCTCGAAAGCTACCTTGAAAGCAGGCCAGCTGTGACAGCTATTCGAGCAGGGTTCTGCGCGTTGGCTGCAATCTGGATTGATCGTCAGGTGCTTGGGAATTCTGATGATGCAGCAGCTGCTGGAAGTGTTAGCGGGATCATCGCGGCCAATTACCTGATGACATTGAGACGGCGTCGAAAGGGGCAGGTCGAGTGATTTACAACATTGACATCATGGACTTCCTGAAGGGCAGACAGGGTGCCCCGGAATTCGACATGATGTTTGCTGACCCGCCATTCAACATCGGCCAGAAGTATCATGGCTTTCATGACCAGATGGTCGGGTATCCGCTCTGGCTGGCTCAGTGGGTCAATAGTGCATGGCAACTGCTCAAGCCAGGTGGCGTGATGGTGCTGCATGGCAGCAGCTCGGTGACGACCAGTCACCTGCAGCCACTGGCGCAGAACCTGAAGGATGGCACGATTGAGGCAGAGGTCATCTGGCATTTCGAATTCAGTCAGAACCGTGACACGAACTGGCAGGATTCATTCACCAGAGCGCTGGTTGTCCGCAAAGATGGTGAGCCTGCCATCTGGCAGCCTGATGCCAATCTGGTCAAGTCAGCTCGCCTGAAGGCTGGTGACAAGCGGACTGAAACGGCAAAGCGCAAAGGCTGGATCGTTCCGCACAATGTCTGGCATGGGGAAGGGTTTCCGAGGATTCAGGGGAATCATTCAGAGCGATGGGACATCAAGCACGGAGCACTGGTTGACCATCCGAATCAACTGCCGCAGCTTTACTGTGCCCGGTTCGTGAAGGCATACACCAGACCGGCAGGCCGGGTGCTTGACCTGTTCTGCGGGTCAGGAACGATGCCACTGGTCTGCAGGAAGTTGAGGCGAGACTGTGACTCCGTGGAACTTGTCAAGCTGACTGCGCGGTCAGCGCGTAAACGGATGCGTGAAGGTTTCATTTCGAAAGGCTGGTGAATTGCGATGACGAAAGCTGATGATTTAAGGTCAATCTCCCGCTCATGTGGGGCAGTCAAAGATTACTGTATGGGAATCGCCACACAGGTTGCCGCAGCAGGGATGACAGAATGTGGTTTCAATTTTGAAGTGGGCATTAGTGTTGGATCCAGAACAGTGGAGCCATTTGCTGACCCGAAAGTCAGGGCAGAGCTGGAAAGGCACTTCCGCGGTGAGGGGTTCGGCGCTGGCACGAATGATGAAGCACAGGCATTCTGGATCAGTTGGGGAGATGCCAGCTGATGCGTTGCTCAGATCCAGCCTGCTCACAGTGCAACCCGCAGCCAGCTCAGGATAACCTGGAGCGATTCAGGCCGTATGGGGTCACTGATTCTGAATGGCTGCTGGCTGTTGATAATTTGCGCGACGCTATTCACGAATTCCAGCGGGCCTGCCTGGTCAGTTTTGAGGATCTGTTGTTTGCAATTCAGAGTCTGGCCAATCGGAGTCGAATTTCAGCAGTCAGCGTGGATGAGCTGCGTGCTGAGCTGGAGCAGATTGAAAAGTGCAAACCGTATCAGGATGAGGTTGAGCAGACCGAATGGCAGTTCGGTTGGATTGATTGGTTGCAGTTGATGAAACTTGAGAAGCTGACTGCAGCAGCGCAACCTGCTGGTCAGCCGGTGCCGAGGGCAAGGCCACCGCCCACGCATAGCAGGCAGGCTGCCGACTCAGGTGGTCTGTCGAGCCCGCATTTCTGGTCGTCCAGTGAACCGGTGCGGGCTCATTTTTATCCTTTCTGCTTGTCATGAGATGGGATCCGTGACAAGATCACTGCAGGGAGATGTCGGATGCTTCGTTTCAGTTTTATCATCATTGCACTGCTTGCCGGGTTGCAGTCTGCTGACGCGCAACTTTCGTACATGAGGATTGACCAGCAAATCTGCACGCTGTTTGGCTGCAGGGATAGGTCAATCGGATTTGGCAGTTGCGTTGCTGTTGCTCATTACCGTGGCGGCACCGTGCTGCTCACTGCAGGGCACAACCTTGAGCGTGACAGCTCAGAGCACAAAATCGTTTCGCTCACCGTAGCTGGAAAGCCCTGCACGGTCCGCGGCTCATGGTTCCGAGACGCTGAGTGGCCTGGTGTTGACATTGCAATCCTGTATCAGCCGAATCGTCTATTCAATCTGGTACCGCTGGCCAACACGCCACCGAAGGCAGGTGATGACATCCTGGTCGGTGGCTTCGGGTTTGATGATCCGATGGAACCGCAGGTGAAGTATTACCGGGGTAAGGTGTTTGAAGCTGCGAGTGGCTCGTATGGCTCAGCTGACTTCATCTGGCCGGTTGGCATTTCAGGTGGATCGGTCACCCGAGATGGTGAGCTGGTTGGCATTGCCGTTCACCAGAACAGCAAGCCGAGGACACCGAGAGACCTGGCTGGCTTCACGATCAACTGGAACTTTCGGCAGGCCATCCTGCAGAACTTTCCCGGTGCCACATTTGCCAGAGTGCCAGGCCCGCCGGTTGTGACTGGTGATGAGCCCCGTTCTGAGCCAGTGCTCGACAAGCCAGTTCCACCACCGAGAGACATTCCGGCCCGCCAGAAGGGCGGCAAGGATGGCGGCAGGGATGCCGTGCCGGTGTTGACGCCAGTGCCTGACAAGACGGTTCCCAAACAGCCTGACAAATCAGCTGAGCTGAAGCAGGCACTGGCAGAGCTGTCAAAGACTCAGGAACTGCTCAAGAAAGCCAGCCAGACTGCACAGAAGGCTGCGCCAGTCGTTGAAGCAGTCGTTGACACGACTGGAGATGCAGCAACGTCAGACTGGTTCAGCACAGGTCTCAAGGTTGCAGCAACGGCAGCCTTCGGGCCACCAGGGGCTGCAGGGGCCACGGTGCTCACTGGAGTCGGTGGCTGGATGTGGAATCGGCGCAGGAAGCGAAAGCTGATTGAGAAGCAGGAAGCAGAGGCTGAATTCAACAGGGTTGCTGCTGAGAATGATCAGCGAGCAGTTGACCAGAACAATCAAGAACGTGAAGAACGCAGGAAGGCGGCAGAAGCGGCAGCAATCAATGAGATGAAGGTGCGGCAACTGGCCATCACTGATGCTGAAGAACGTGCTGCAGCAGCTGAGAAGGAAGCTGAAGAACTGAAGCTGCAGCTGGCTGAGACAACCGAAAAACAGGATGAGCCCGAGACAGAGAAGGCTGCACCTGATAAAACTGACGAGGTGGATGAGTTGCGTGAGCAGATTGCTGGCCTCGTTGAATATCTGAAAGAGCAGGAAGTCAGCCCGGAAACGATTCCGGGAATCACAGCAGAGGAAGTTGTCGGCCCTAATGGCGGCACGCAGCTTGCATACTTCCTGGATGGCATCAGGCTGCTGGAATCGAACCAGCTGCCAGTCAAGGTGCTCGGACATCGAGAAGCTGTGAGGGCAATCGAGGATTATGTCTATCGGCGGGCAGCCGCTGAAACCGGAAACCATTTACAAACAGGAAACAAGTCATGACTGCAGCAAACGCGCAGAACAGCTTCGCTGGTACGCGGAAGATGATCGCCAACAGCGGGATCCGAAGTATCATTTCAGAAATCATCCAGTATCGAATTCAGGTCACTCGCACCGACGAGATCAGGTCAGTTGGTGGCTGGTCAGATGCACTCAATCATCTGCTGGCCGAGTACCTGCAGGCCATCAGAAACACGATGGCAATCTGCACTGATGACCCTGCTGATGCTCCAGCCACCGAGAAGGATGAGGTTGAATCGAGTGCAGGCCAGGGGCAGCGCCAGGATGACCGTGAGACGGCAGCAGCTGATGAGACTTTGAGGCTTCGGGAGATCTTCCCTGCCAGCAATCCAGTCTCAACTGACGACGTCCAGATGCCAGCAACGGCAGCCATGACGCTGCCGTATGACTTCAGTGGCCGTTCGCAGAACCTGCCACAGATGTCTGATGAGAAGTTCCAGAATGCGTTTCTCATTCAATTCGTCACTGTGCTTGACATGATGGTCCGCGATGCATCGAACCTGTCATGTGCAACATACGGCAACACGATTCCGCGTTCGCAGTCAGCCATCCTTCACAGCCGTCTGGAGGAAGCGTATGCAATCCTGGCTCACAAGGGCGGCAGGGCAAATATGCCGATGATTCCGAATGGCACTGACCCTGAATCACTCACTGGCAAGGTGGGCACAGAAGTGGCTGATGTGGAAATCAGTGATCCAGCACCAGAAGCAGTCGGGCCGGATTCAACTCGACCGCAAAATTCTGCCAACCAATAGGATCGTCAAGCATCACGATTCCGAGTAAGTTCCACGCAGCTGGTTGACAGGGGCATCTGTCATCAGCTGCGTTTTTTTGTGTCATTAGGGGCACGAAGACATCACCAACGAGGGCGAGAAAGATGGGTGACGCTGTGAACTTCCAGGATCCGCCAACGGTATTCGGGGCAACTTTCACGATTTCCAGCCTTGCAGGGCTGGCTCAGCTGCTACGATCCGGCAAAGAGCTGAGCCGTCGCAGTATCATTTCAGCAATGCTCAATTCAGGCATCTTCGGCCTGGTGATTGCTCTGGTCTGGTGGGAGAAGTATGCGGTTGAGCCGAATGGCGTTTGGTTTCTGATGGGCGTCAGTCTCATGGCTGGCCTCGGTGGCGTCACTCTGCTTGACTTTGTGATCGAGATGATTCGAGGAACGGGTAAGATCTCTATCAAACTGGAGTCTGATGATGACAATGACGAACCGGAATAGATTTGCGTGGGCAATCAATGCCCTGTCAGTGGTCGTGCTAATCTGCTTCGGCATGTGGAGCATGCAGAAGCGTGAAGAACAGCTGCAGGCAATGAGCCGGGCTGAAGTGATTGCTGAAGCCATCCTGATGAGCGACACAGCTGTCATCGGTGTTGATGATGATGGTGCGATTGTTGAATGGAATGAGGCAGCCACCGAGCTGACTGGCTATTCACAGCGCGAAGCGGTTGGTGAGCCGCTCCTGTTCCTCGTTCCTGCTGAATGGCGAGCTGATCACCTTGAAGGGCTCGGCAAAGCGGTCAAGCAGGGCAGGCTCACCAAGCCAGTTCAGCAGGTCACCTGTTCGATCAAGGCGAAGTGCGGCAGCCTGATTCCCGTTGTGTTCTCACTCAGAATGATCGAAGCTGGTGATGTGACATTCCTGGCCACCATGAATGCTGCCGATCAGGTGTTGCAGATTCAGATGCCAGATCGCGATTCAACATGACAGGGCGAGCAGATGAAGTTCAAACGCTTTCACGTTCTCATAATGGGTTTCACTCAATCGGCAGACACTGAGACTGGCCTTGAGAAACTCTGGAAACGGATGAGAGAAGAACTGCCGCAGGGCACAGGGCAGATTGTCATTGAGCCAAAAGTCTGGAATTCGAACTGGAGACAGTTGGCAGAATTCATTCATCGCCACATTGATGACGATGGCGTCGTCAACATCTACTCGTATTCGTGGGGTGTTGGGCACGGTGCCCGAAAGTTCGCGCAGCAGCTGCACAAGCGAGGAATTCAGGTGCCTCAACTGGTGGCCTGCGACCCTGTCTTTCACCAGTGGTGGCGACCGTGGCGGGGCATGTTCCCTGCAATCTGGAACGGGCCGATCGTGTTCCCGCCGAATGTCTGGAAAGCCCGATCGTTCATCCAGAGGCAGAACACGCCACAGGGCACCGGAATCAAGCTGCTCCAGCAGGCAGGCACGGTGCATGAGCCAGTCGAGCTCAATTACAATCACCAGTACATTGATGACGCGGTTGAGTTTCATGATGTGGCAATGTCCGTGGCAATTGCAGGAGCTGTGAAAGATGCTGAGAAGGTCTGAGCTGCCATTGTGGTTGATTCTCGTCGTCATTCTTTCTGCATGTGGATGGGGAATCGTGGCGATTGCTTCAGCACCGCAGAAGGGCGTGGTGTTCGAAGGCAAGATCGTGCGCTGCATTGATGGTGACACGTTTATCGTTCAGCCACTGCCACCAGTCGTGCGGGTCAGGATGCTCGATTGCTGGTCACCGGAAAGCCGGACCAGGGATCCAGAAGAAAAGAAACTCGGGCTCGCAGCGAAGGCCAGCCTGCAGGAGTTGCTGCCAGTCGGGGCTCAAGTCCGGATCAGAGTGCCGACGTCGGATGACTCAAGCAAGTCGATGACGATGGGCAGGTTTCTGGCAGAAACGTGGCGTGATGTTGACGGGGATGGCGAACTCGATGACATTGCATCAATTCAGCGTGCAGCCGGACACGCCACCAAAGTCAAGCAGCGCAGGGGGAATTGACAGATGGCGCAGACACTCCAAGGGCACAGCAGGAACACTGAAGCAGGGCAGAAGTTCAAGAAAGCCACCGCAACAGCAGGGCAGCCAGTCACACTCACGCTGCCAGCCGAGGCAGAGCAGATTCACATTCTGCACCTGCTCTGGTTCAGCTATTCAGGGGTCGGGGCGCTGGCAGCAACTGGCACGATCACAATCACGATTGATAGTGTGGTCGTTCTCGATCAGGATATTGCCAGCTCGGGGAATGGCCCGCTGGATCTCGGTATGATGAATGGCGGTTATGCTGCAAAGAACAAATCAGTCGAGATCACACTCACTGCAGTCACTGGACTGGTTCCGAAGCTCACTTGCAAATACTACTGACGAAAGCATTGCCGGATGCTGTCTGTTGTAATCCCGACCCGAGGCGCTGACGATCTGATTGACTCATGCCTGGCTGCACTCTCGATGCAGACAGCTCGGCCTGATGAGGTCATCATCGTGGATGATGGTGATACTGACTGGATTGCAGTCGGTAAGTCTGCAGATTCATGGGGGCTCGGGAATAGCGTCAGGGTCGTGAATGGCCTGTCAGCAGGCTTCAGCTCTGCAGTCAACATTGGTCTGGCTCAAGCGCTGGGCAGCGTGGTTGTCGTGCTCAATAATGACTGCCAGCCTGCACCGAGGTGCTTTGAATCACTGCTCGGCAGTCTGGAAGCGGACCCGACTGCAGCTGCTGCCAGTCCGGTGCTCGATGATCCTGGCCTGATTTCTATCCGGCATGAATTCGTGCGCAACATGGTCGGGATTGCTGGTGACCAGCCTGAAGGTCCGCTGCTGGCTGTTGAGGGCAGGGTGATGAGCAGAGTGACGCCCAACCGCCGCACTGTGCATCTTCCGTGGACTTGCGTGGCATTGACCCGCCGGGCACTCGATCTGGTTGGTGATCTGAATGAGGAATTCGAATCCGGCCTTTATGCTGATGATGACTGGCATCAGCGATGCAGCCAGCATGGCATGCACGCTCTGATTGACACGAATGCATTTGCATCGCACATGGAGTCAGAGACATTCAGACGGCAAAAGATCGACTACCGGGTTAAGCTGAATAAAACTCGGCAGCACTTCCTGGATGGCTGCCATGTTCTGGCCTGCGTGCTGACCTGCGACCGCAAGGGTGACGGTGCAGAAGCCATTCAGTCAATCCATGAGCAGAGTGGCATCAAGGTCACCGTCTATCGGAACCATGAAGGCCAGGAGCCTGATGACAGCTTCAATGCAGACTGGTGGGGCATTGATGGTGAGCTGCTCGGTGACATGCAGCCGGGGTTCGACCAGGATCAGCACTATCGGCTGCCGAGGATCATTGCAGCCCGCAACATGGCGCTGGATGTCATGAGGCTCAATTCAGAATTCACTCATCTGATGTTCGTTGACAGTGACGTCACCCTGACTGACCCGGGGAGCATCAGGCGTCTGGTGCTCTGGCGTCAGGCTCTGATTGGTGGTGCTGTGCCTGGCCGCGGATCACACTCACACGTTCACATGAAATTCGGTCCGAGGGAAGAACTGCACAGCGGACTGGCTGCATTCGATTGGGGAACCTGCGGCTGCCTGCTGCTTGACCGCCTGGTTGCCATGCGAACTCAGTTCAGATGGGGCAGCAGTGAATTGCATCCGGGTGAGATGAGGTCAGAGGATCCTGCCCTCGGTGAGTGGCTCACTGCCAATGATTTCGGACGATGGGTGATTGATGAATCAGTCATCTGCCAGCACAACGACCCTGAAAGCCAGCCACTGACTGGCGTGGCTCAATTCTGAGGCTCATCATGGCGATTCACATTGAAGGCGTTGCTGTTTTTCTGCACTTCCCTCGCACTGGTGGCTCATGGATCCGAAAGCAGCTTGAGTTGCATTTCGGTGAGGCAAAGCTCACTGAGGTCGGGCATGCTCACAGCATCTACAATGACCTGCCGGATGAGGTGAAGGGACTGCCGGTCATTGGTGGCTGCAGGAATCCTGCAGACTGGATTGCCAGCCATTTCCGATACCGGGATCAGATTAGCGGCTGGAATGATGAGGCAAATCTCGACCAGCATGACCGAACCTGCATCAATCGCTACGTCAGGGAAGTTTCACAGAATCATCATGACATCATGATGCAGTACGCTAATGCCTATTCTGAGCCGGCTGACTTTGTCGTCAGGTTTGAGCATCTTGAGGCTGATCTCGGTGCAGTCATGCATGAGCTGCTCGGTTATGAGCCAGAATTCAGCAAGCTCGGAAAGGTGAATTCGACCAGACCTGACAGGCTGCGCGGTGATGTGGCTGCTGAGTTTTATCAGTCGAACCTCAACTACGCTGAGCGGTACGGTTATGTGAGCTGCAACTCACCACGGTATTCCTGGCCAGACTGGTCAGGCTGGTGGAAGCAGGTGCTGCAGAAGCATTTGGTTGACCGTTACAGAGGCCAGCAGGTCAGGATGCTTGAGGTCGGGGTCTGTGAGGGCAGAGGTGCAGTTGCAGCATTTGAATCGGGCCTGCTGGATCACCCGAGGTCGAATTACGAGGGTGTTGACATCTGGGCTCTGAATCCAGAATCGAGGGCAGCAGCGAACATCAGCCAGTGCGGCGGCAGCAAGTGGTGCTTGAGCATTCCAGAGCTGGCTGAGCGGCAGCTGGAGGATGCAGAATTTGACATTCTGCTGATTGATGGCGACCATACGCACGAAGGCTGTCAGCATGACCTCGAAACATACTGGCCGCATCTGAAGCCAGGCGGGGTGATGGTTGTTGATGACTATGGCTGCGACTCAGTCAGGAGTGATCACCCTGGCGTCAGAAGTGCTGTGAATCAGTTTCTTGCCGGTCACTCGTTCTCAGATCTCAACTCGGGTGAGTTTTATCAAAAGGTCGTGACGAAGGGGTGATCTGATGACCGTCAAAGGAAACTACGGGCTCACCGGCAATTCAGGCATCATTTCAAAGCTGGACGACTACGATCCAGACAAAATCACGCATCGGTATGTGGGCAGCTGCGTTGGCACCAGGGCGATCATGACGCCCTTCTCAGGCAGGTCAGGTTCAATTGAGCGATGGTCTGAATCAGTCGGTGATATCTCTGATGAGACCTTTCTGCTGATCTGGGACAACAGCAATTCTGCGGAATTCCACAGCCTGCTGCTGGCGGCAGTTTCGGAAAAGACAGACCGCTTTTGCATCGTCACTGATCTGAACCCGTCAGTGATTCATGAATCCTGGCAGGTCAGAGGGCAGCGGTGCAGCGCGATCTATGATGCAGCATTCAAGCTGCTCAGCAATTTGCTCACGGTTGAGCACATCATCGTCATTGAGGATGACATCAAGGCCACAGCCAGCACTGTCTCACGACTTGAGCAGGTATTCGGCAAATCAGGGGTTGACTGCATTGTCGGTGATGTGAAGCGCCGAGAGGGCAGCCGGGAGTCAATGATTTACCGGATGCCGTTCACAACTCAGCCTGATGGGCAGGTGACGGTTGAAATGCAGCCGATGCCAACCCGGCAGAGTGGGGTTGAGCTGATTGGCGGGGCTCACATGGGGCTCTGGATTTCGAAAGCTGATTGCGTCAACAGGCTCTGGCAGCATAGGGTTGCGGCCAACATCATCGGCGCCGATCTTCATTGGGGAGTGGCTCTGAGGATGAATGGCCGCAGTATGGCAGTCGATTGGTCAGCAAAGGCTGAGCACATCGAAGCCTGATTCGTATCGCTAGATGCCTTGCCGGGGATCACCAGAAATGTTGACGATGTCGCGCTGCAGGTTCCTTGAGACACCTGCCACAATGAGCAAAATCATACAGGACTGCCTGCACCGGAACTGTGATGAGGCAGGAGCCATTGAGCCGCAGACGCTCCGTGGCTCCGTGGAAGTCAATGAGATTCCGCAGGATGGCATTGAGAATTTCGCGATCGTCCGGCATCCGTTGAGCTGGCTGCCGACCTTCTGGGATTACCAGCGCCGGACTGGCTGGCCTGCTGCTGCTGACCATCAGACACTGCATCTGACCTCATGGCAGGCGGATTCAAATCTGAATTTCGAGAAGTGGGTCAGAAGGCTGCTCGATTACGAACATGGATTCCAGTCTCGGTACTTGCGGCAATGGTTTGGCCGCAATCTTGATGAAACCACCGCTGTGCCGTTTGAGATCCTGCAATTGGGTCTGCCAGCAATCCTGCAGGCATTTGAGGAACCGCATGACGGAAAGGCACTGCAGCATGACATCAGCCTCGAATGGCATGGCTTCAGGTCAACTGAGCACTTCTGGCAGCGCACCTGGCAGCGAAATGAGTTGAGCTGGACTGACCCGGGGCTGGTGCGGGCCGTCGTTGAAACTGAGGCACCTGTTGTGGCTCGGTTTTATTCCGAGATGGATTATGTGGCAACATGCCCGAAAGGCTGACAGATGGCTGATGAGACTGAGCTCGCAGAGGTCTACCGCGACCGAATCAAGGAACTGAGACGGGTACCGGCCAGCAGTCTGCTGCCGAATCCTGGGAACTGGCGCAGGCATTCTCAGGAGCAGCTCGACGGGATCAGAGCGGTTTTCGAAGCCATCGGCATTGCTGGTGCCGAAATGGTGTTTGAGACTGCTGATGGTGAGCTGATGCTGTTTGATGGCCATGCCCGAAAGGATGTGGCAGGTGAGCAGCTCATTCCGGTGCTGGTGACTGACCTGACGCCAGAGGAAGCTGACCAGATTCTGAGCACCTTCGACCCACTCGGCATGATGGCCAACACTGACCACGATGCCCTGCGGGCACTGATGGAAACGATTGAGACCAGCACGGACGGGGTTGAGCAACTGCTGGCTGATGTCTCTGCCATGTTTGACCTCGATTCGTTTGAGGCCATGCAGACGACTGATGGTGAGCCGAATGACCCTGCTGAGCAGTGGGAAGGGATGCCCGAATATCAGCATAATGACCTGACGCCGTATCACACGGTTCACGTTCATTTCACTTGTGATGAAGACATTGCAGCCTTCGCTGAACTGATGGGGCAGCGGTGTGATTCAGGCACGAAATACCTTTGGCATCCACGTCAGGAGCATGAGAAGCATGCCGAAAACCAGTATGAGAACACGGAAGTTGCAGAATCAGCCGACGTACCCGATCTACATCATCAGCAAGGGCAGGGCGGAAACGAGGATGACAGCCAGAGCCCTACTGAAGATGGGGACGCCGTTCAGGATAGTGATTGAGCCGCAGGAGTTTGCCGAGTACTCGGCAGTGATTGACCCGAAACTCATCCTGCAGCTGCCATTCAGCAACCTCGGCAAAGGCAGCATTCCGGCACGCAATTGGGTCTGGCAGCATTCAATTGATGAAGGCCACCGCCGGCACTGGATCATGGATGACAACATCCAGACCTTCTATCGGTTCAACAGGAACAGCATCGTGCAGGTCAGTGATGGCACGATTTTCCATGTGATGGAGCAGTTCGCTGACCGATACCTCAACATGCCCATGTGCGGCCCGAATTATGAGATGTTCGTGATGAGGCGGAATGCGAAGATTCCACCGTACACGGCAAATACGAGGATCTACAGCTGCATTCTGCTCAGCAATGAGCCAGAGCATCACCTGAAGTGGCGAGGCCGGTACAACGAGGATACTGACCTTTCGCTGAGATTCCTGAAGCAAGGCCACTGCACGGCACTGTTCAACGCCTTTCTGTCGAAGAAAACCGCCACGATGGTGATGAAAGGCGGCAACACGGATCAGCTCTACCAGCAGGATCAGCAATTCGATGGCAGGCTGGAGATGGCAAGGTCACTGGAGCGACAGCATCCTGATGTGACCACGGTGACGAGGAAGTGGGGCAGGTGGCAGCATCACGTTGACTATCGCCCATTCAAGGGGAATCGACTGCTCCGTAGGCCCGATGTGGAGCAGCAGACAGGGGTTGAGAATTTCGGGATGAGGAAGACAAAGCGAAAACAGGGGTGACATCCTGCCGGGGCTCTGGTATCACTTTGGAGCCGAAACGAGACGGTCAGAGACGGCATCCCGCCTGCATGCAAGTGCCGCCGGATGGGTGAAGCTGACTGAACTCGTTTCGAGCACACGACTTATGGCGAAAATATCTCAAGCAAAGCGACGACGCCTCAAGCGCCAACGGGAGAAGGCCGAGGAAGCCGCAAAATTAGTTGTTGAGGGGTCGGGGAGCAGTCTCGATCCGAGCAGCCGCAAAGATGCTGTTCTGATTGAGAAAGCTGTCACAGGTGGCTGGCTCGACCCGGAAGATATTCAGAGATTTGAGACACGGACCTCACTTGAGGAACTGCAAACCAGAATCAAGGCTGCACCAGCGAAGGCCTCGATGATGGATTTGGTTGCGTTGAGCGTTCTCGGTGGCCTGAATGACAAAGACAAGCGCCGCCGGGGGATTGCTGAGCGGACTGCAGTGGCGATGGAGCGTGCCAATCAGCGCGATGAGCAGCATGCCGAGGATCTCAAGATCAAGCAGGCTCTGCTGGAAGCGAAGGGCGGGCACACTGATGAGAGTATTCCGACTGGTGTGGTGATCTTTGAGCGTCCATCGGTCAGCATTGAAGACTGGCAGGCCGAGCAGGCCAGAGCAGCTGCAGAACAGGCAGCAGAGGAATCAGAGACATGAGACGCAGAAGGAAAGAGCCTGAAACGGGCAACGATTACAGGTGCCCAGCTTGCGGCAAAGTCATGAAGCGGGACTGCGAAAAGTAGTGGGTGGTCAGCTATTGTGAGACAGCTGGCAGGATTGCAAGATTGCAGAAGGTGAAGGAATCAGATGGCTGAGAAGTTCACTGATGAGTACATGATTCGGATTTCATGGCAGAAAAGCGGCACATGGATGCCGCTGGAACTGTTCAGGCTCAGCCTGCTGATCAGAAAACTGCAGGTGCTTGAGCAGCTCAATGGGGCGAAAACTGACAATCTCGGTGAGCTGCCTGTCAACAGGGTCAACTGAAATGAGCAAGCAAATCAGGTTCGTGGGTGGTGAGCAGAACAATCGCTGCCATGAGGTTGCTGATTCAGATTTCTGCCGCCGCTTCGTCAAAGCCAGTTCATTGAGCAGGGTGCAGCCATTATCTGCTGCAGCTGCGTTGTCACTCAGGCCAGCTGTGCATGATTCTGAGACTTATCATCGTCGGCAATTCCATTCAAAGCGGCAGTCGTATGAGCTGTTCGTGCTTGAAGGTCTCACTGCAGATGATGTTTCTCAAATAACAGGTATCAGGGGGTTGCGCGATGGTTGATGAGCAGGACATCTTGCGGGCCAGAAGAAAGCAGGCTGGCCTGGTGATTGTCGAAAGTCACCGCAGGCAGCAACTGGCAGCCAGCCTTCTCAGCCCTGGTGAATTCGTAACGAAAGGCAGTTTTCGTAACGAGAAAGCACCGAAAAGATCGAAAGTGCCGAAATGTGGCCGATGTGGGAAGCCAGAACGCTGGCCGATCAGGCAGGACGATGGTGAGGAAACCTGCATTGATTGCCACTGGATCAGGGCAGATGAGTCAACAGCCCTGCTGATGCGGCAGATCTTCTGGTGCTGCTTTGGATGCATGGCATCGGTGATTGCGGTGGCAGCGGTTCTCATTATTGTCGAAAGGTGGCTCAGATGATGTCTCGCAGATTGCATTTCGTGGTGGCTGACTTTCTGGATGCTCTGGCTGCAGGAAGGGTGGTCGAGATTGGTGAATTCGGGCCCGCAGAGCAGTACACGCTGGATGAGCAGAAGCAGATCGGCCCTCAAGTTGGAAACCTGCACCGTGATGGCCTGATTCGTCCCGCCGGCGGAACGAAATCAGAACGAAAGTGGGCTGCAGGCCGGTTTGGCCAGGTGTGGGCAGCTGTTCGTCAGGCTGACTGCACCAGCAGAGCGAATTCGTTACGAGAACTGGCCGAGAAGCTGGATGATGATGGCGGGTTCATTGAAGGTGACAAGCAGCTGCAGCTGTTTGAGGTGACGACATGATGACTGCTGACCAGCAGTGCTCATGCAAAGCAATGTCTCGGTTCTGGCAGCATCTTGAGCCAGGTGATCCGGTCGGCTGCATGCGGACTGGCATGCATGGGATCGTTGATCGAATCAGAGGGCAACTGGTGATTATCGACGATGATGGTTTCAAGTTTGCCACGCAGTTGGCTCACATCGACCAGCCAGAGGTGCCGAAAAGGAGCTGACAGGATGGTTGCACATTCCAGAAGAATCCGGCAGACGACCATTGAGCCGATGAGGTGGGGCTCTGAGCCTGTTTGGCGAGACACTCCGTCAGGTCCGAGGCAGTACATCTGCCAGCCGAGTCCGATTCCTGGGGCACCACCAGAGGAAGTGCCGGTTGCATGGACTGCTCAGCGATGGTCGCAGCAGCTGTTCCTGAAGTGCCCACTGATGGAATGCCTTCTGGAAGGTGGCCGCGGCACTGGAAAGACTGACTGCCTGCTCATGGACTTTCTGCAGCATGTTGGGATGGGATACGGGCCAGCATGGCGGGGCATCCTGTTCCGTCGGGCATACAAGCAGCTCGATGACGTCATCAGGAAATCTAAGCACCTGTTCAAAGAAGCGTTTCCGACGGCACGGTTCACTGGTGGTGGCGGTGGTGGCAAATGGAAGTTTCCAACCGGTGAGGAACTCGTCTTCCGAACCATGAAGAATGACAAGCAGTACGAGGAATATCACGGTCACGAATACACCTGGATCGGCTGGGAAGAACTCTGCAGCTGGGCATCATTGGGAGCGTATAAGCGCATGTTTTCGACACTCAGGTCAGCGCACCAGGGGGTCATTGTTGATGGTGTGCATTATCCGATTCCGCTCAAGGTCAGGGGCACTGGCAACCCGTATGGTGTTGGTCACAACAAAGTCCGAAACAGGTTTGAGC
>Ga0316207_10000859_pt1 | contig 42420 bp, 43 predicted proteins | sample 6weekpyrite_MG_FD_204943 | JGI IMG/M metagenome (GOLD analysis project Ga0316207, IMG submission 204943) | Microbial mat bacterial communities from mineral coupon in-situ incubated in ocean water Damariscotta River, Maine, United States -... | ecosystem: Environmental > Aquatic > Marine >... | reverse complement strand
TTAACACTCAAACAAGGTGAGTTACTGGCCGGTTAACGACGACGCTTGCGCAATTCCCAGCGTCGTACGACATTCCAACGCCATAAAAGGCGGATAAAGACATAACCGAGTAATGAACTCGTTATCCCCATGATTGCGCAACCTAATAAGAAGGGTTGCCAAATCGCCATTAAGCCATTTGCTAACCAGGTAAAACTCAACTCAAAATCAAAATTGTTCGTCGGAAAGCCCAGTATCCAGGTACCGAGCAGATAGGCAAAGTAGAATAATACAGGCATTGTCAACGGGTTAGAGATCCAAACCAGGGCGACTGCGATTACCAGGTTTACACGTGCAGGGATCGCGACTGCTGCTGAAAGAACCATCTGGAAGGGGACGGGCACCCAGGCAAAGAACAGACCTATCGCAAATGCGCCCGCTACTGAATGACGGTTCAGGTGGAACAGGTTTGGATCATGCAGCAGCGCGCCAAATATCTGTAAATGCTTGTTATTCAGAACTTTGTCATGGCTGGGCATGAATCGCTGAATCAGTTTTTTGGCCATACGGTCCGCAAGTGCTAAAGTTTAGATATACAAGGACTGTATTATCCACTTTTTTGCCTGTCAGGGCACTAAATAAAACATTATGCGCTTAGGGACGATCGCATTTTTACTTGGCATTCTGCTTGCCCAACAGGGTGAACAACTGCCTGCCATTGAGTGGTACGGGTTATTGCCTGTACTCATGCTTGCCACATGGCGAGTTTCTTATGTCTGGCGTATTGCACTGATCTTTATTTCTGGTTTCCTGTGGGCAGGTCTTATCGCAACATGGATGCTCCAGAACCAACTACCAACTGAACATGAAGGCTTGGAGCTGGTCCTCGAAGGCCGGGTAAACAGTATTCCAATTCAGCGTGAACGCACTCTGCGTTTTGATTTTGCGACAACGATTGACACAAAGCCGTACACAGTTCGGCTTAACTGGTACAACCGTCACGAACAGCGCCCGCGTGCAAATGAATATTGGCGATTGCGCGTTAAACTCAAACGGCGGTATGGGTTTATGAATCCGGGTGGTTTTGATTACGAGGGATACCTGTTCAGGCATGGCATACATGCCACAGGCTATGTCAGGCGGGACGACATCAATGAAAGGCTGCTATATAAAGGAACACAAGGCAACCTTGTCTTGGCGACGCGTAATCACCTTTCAAATCGATTGAATGAAACACACAGCGAGCTACCTCACCTAGGACTTATCGAGGCACTTGCAATCGGGTATCGAGCAAACATAGACCCTGTAGAGCGAACGCTATTAACACAGACAGGGACAAACCACCTTGTTGCAATATCAGGTCTGCATATCGGGCTCGTTGCAGGTATTGTCTACATGCTCGTCAGGCTTCTCGCTGGGCATTGCTACAGGCTGGTCAATATTTGTCCCGCCCCGATCGTTGCGGCCTGGGCCGCGTTGATGGCGGCTTTTGTTTATTCGGCATTAGCCGGTTTTGCAATCCCGACTCAACGTGCACTACTGATGGTGGGCGTATTCCTTTTTTGTATTGTTGTAAGGCGTAAGACAAGTGTCTCGTATGCCTTATCGGTAGCACTTATCGGGATCCTGATCGGCCAACCCTTGGCAGTCAACGAGTATGGGTTCTGGTTATCATTTACCGCAGTTGCGATTATTGTGTTTACGCTTCAAGGGCGATTAAAACAGCCTTCGAGTTTTGTGAATATAGTCAAAACACAATTCTATATCGCCTTGGGCATGCTCCCGTTAATGCTGATATTCTTTCAGCAAAGCAGCTATGTCTCACCCATTGCGAACATGTTTGCCGTACCCTGGGTCAGTTTTATTACTGTACCGATAACGCTTATAGGTGTCATGACGATTGATGCCTTTCCCATGTTATCTTTGCTGGCTATTAAGATTTCAAGTTGGTCACTGGAAATTCTTCTCACCGTTCTTGATTGGTTGCACACACCCACTTTCACGCTTTACCAATCATTAACGCCTCCCACATGGACGCTCGTCCCAGCTGTTGTTGGGGCAGTCTGGTTGCTAATGCCAAAAGGGACGCCTTCACGTTGGCTGGCAACCGTCTTGTTTTTGCCAATACTCTTCATACACAAGCAAGGGCCGTCGCATGGTCTGGTCGAATTGACATTGCTTGATGTGGGACAAGGATTATCCGTCTATATACGCACCCGCAATCATAGTCTCTTGTATGACACTGGCGCACGGTTTTCGAAACGCTTTGATGCGGGCAGTGCCGTTATCATCCCGTTTTTACGAAATGAAGGTGTCCGTAACCTCGACAGACTTATTGTCAGTCATGGTGATAATGATCATAGTGGCGGTGCAACCTCGATACTTTCAACCATACCCGTCAACAGTATATTCACGGGTGCAAATCGTAAGCGCTGGAACCATCCTGATGCTAACTCATGTTCAGATGGACAACGGTGGCAGTGGGATGGCGTGCTATTTGAGATGCTATCGCCCACAACCAACCAACGTGTTGGGGGCAATAATGGCTCTTGTGTGCTGAGACTCACGGCTGGCAACCAGTCGATACTGCTCCCGGGTGATGTAGAAAAGGCAACCGAGTTCAAATTACTACAAACACATGGTAAGCGCTTGCAGGCAGACGTTTTAATCGCACCACATCATGGCAGTAAAACTTCTTCCTCGGCGCCTTTTCTCAATATAGTGAATCCACGTATCGTACTTATCCCTAATGGTTACAGGAATCGCTTTGGTTTTCCGCACCCTGACGTCGTCAATCGTTATGCCCAGGCAGGTATTAAGTGGTATGAAACAGCGAAAAATGGTGCGATCACCCTGACTATAGGAACAAAACAAGTCATTACCCCGCAATCCTGGCGCTTACAAGAAAGACGATTCTGGCACACGCAGTGATGGCAATGTGGCGGTCATGTTGTACAATATTTACCGCAACGGGCATGATTTGTGTGTCCAGCGGACTACGAATAAATTATAATTATAAATCATATAGATAGCAGGGCCTGAATACAGTGTTTGAACTCGTAAAAGCCGGTGGCTGGTTGATGCTGCCAATTATCGTATGCTCAATCCTTGCGTTGGCAATCATTGTCGAGCGTTTCTGGGCTTTACAGCGTAAACGTATCACCCCCAGGCATCTTGTTGCCCAGGTTTGGCATTGGGCAAGGGAAAAAGAGCTGGACGAGGCTCGAATAAACCAGCTCAAAACAGGCTCACCACTGGGTAAAATCATTGCAGCCGGTTTGATAAACCGTCACCACCCCAGGGAAATCATGAAGGAAAGCATCGAGGATGCCGGTCGACATATTGTCCCGGAGCTGGAACGTTTCCTCAATACACTGGGTACGATTGCCTCGATCACACCGCTACTTGGTCTGCTCGGTACAGTTGTCGGTATGATCGATGTATTTACTGCGATCATTGAGCATGGTGTTGGTAACCCTGCAGAATTGGCAGACGGGATCTCAAAGGCACTGATTACCACTGCAGCCGGTTTGTCCGTTGCGATCCCCAGCCTGATGTTTTTCCGTTATTTCCGCGGCCATGTCAATGAATTGATTTTATCCATGGAGCAGGAAGCCTTGAAATTGATCGAGGTAATGCATGGTGAGCGTGAATCTGACAGCAACAGTATGAATAACGAAGCCGATTAGTAAATAATGAAACTGCACCAACAACGCGTCGAAGAGCCAGACCTTAATCTCACACCCCTGATTGATGTGGTATTCCTGCTGCTAATATTTTTCATGGTTTCGACGACATTTGAGAAAGAGTCAGAACTCAGTATCGAGTTGCCCACTGCTGAAGGTGATGCCAGCCAGGCAGCACCTTTACAAATAGAAATATCAATTGACTCAAAAGGGAATTATGCCATCAATAATGAACGTATAATCAACTCTCAGTTGAGCACTATCAAGGCAGCAGTGATAAAAATTGCTGGCGACAAGCGTGACTTACCGCTTGTTATTAGTGCAGACGGGAATGCATCACATCAATCCGTTGTTGTTGCCATGGATGCTGCACGCCAACTGGGCTTCAAACACCTGACGTTTGCTACGCGTTTATCTTCAGAAGATCGTTAATGTATGAGTAATAGCACTCCACATATTGATGGTATGCAAGCCTACCGTCGTTTACTTAGCTATGTTTGGCCGCACTGGAAGATGTTCCTTGTGGCAATCATCGGAATGGCGGCATTTTCAGCGACCGAGGCTGGATTCCCCTGGCTCATGAAACCGCTGGTTGATGAAAGCCTGATTGCGCGTGATCCAGACTTTGTCGAACTTATCCCTATTTTGCTGATAGCGCTTTTCGCTGCGCGTATCTTTGTTAATTTTATAGCCACATATTGTATGAGCTGGGTAGGCGGGACAGTCATCAAAAACCTGCGAACCGAAATGTTTCAGCAGTTATTAAACCTGCCAGCCTCTTATTACGACAGATCCTCATCAGGTAATTTGCTCTCGAAGCTCGTCTATGATGTAGACCAGGTTTCACGCGCAGCAACCAACGTCATAACGGTTATTATTCAAGACAGTCTTACGGTCATCTTCCTGACAGGTTTAATGCTATACCATAGCTGGAAACTTACATTGGTTTTTATTGTAATCGGCCCCTTTATTGCCTGGCTAATTGTTTTTGTAAGCAAAAAATTTCGCAAGGTCAGTAAACGCATACAGGACAGCGTTGGTGGTATTACGCATGTATCCGGCGAGGTCATAGAAGGGCATCGCGTCGTAAAAACGTTTGGCGGCCAGGATGTTGAAGCAAAAAACTTTGACAAGGAAAATAACTATAACCGCAGGCAGAAAATAAAAATGGAAGTGCTGCGTGTCTTAAGCCTGGGCGTTGTTCAATTGCTCGTAGCCACTGGTACGGCCATCGTCATCATTTACGCGACATCTGAATCCATGAAAGACACGGTTTCACCTGGGGTGTTTGTGTCCATGCTGACAGCGCTACTTGTTATACAAAGACCCATCAAGCGCTTGACTACAGTCAATGCTAAATTACAGACCGGGATCGCAGCTGCACAAAGTATCTTCAATTTTCTTGATGCAGAAAAAGAAAAAGATGCGGGCACCGAAACGCTTGAGTCAGTTCGCGGTGAGATCACTTATTCAGACATCAACTTCAGTTACGGTGAAAAAGATAAGCAGGTTTTGCATGACATATCATTTTCCGCAAAGCCAGGTGAAACAATTGCTTTTGTCGGACGTTCAGGCAGTGGCAAAACAACGCTGGTTAACCTGCTGCCTCGATTCTATGAGGCCTTGCAGGGCAAGATAACCATAGACGGAAGAGATATCCAGGATATTAAACTGCGTGACTTACGCAAACATATCTCCCTTGTTAGTCAGCATGTAACGCTGTTTAACGATACCGTGCGCAAAAATATTGCATATGGCAGCCTTGCTGATGCGAGTGATGAAGAAATCATTCGCGCCGCCGAGATGGCTCACGCACGTGAATTTATCGATAACTTGCCAGACGGTTTTGATACGGTTGTCGGTGAAAATGGTGTTTTATTATCTGGAGGCCAGCGCCAGCGCCTTGCTATTGCTCGCGCCCTGTTAAAAGATGCCCCTATCTTGATTCTTGACGAGGCCACGTCCGCCCTGGATACGCAATCGGAAAGACATATACAAGCCGCACTCGAAGCACTGATACAAAATCGTACAACCCTGGTAATCGCACACCGTCTTTCTACGATTGAAAATGCAGATTCAATTGTTGTCATGCAGGAAGGGAGAGTCCTGGAGCAGGGCACCCATGCAGAATTAATCAGTAAAGACGGGCAGTATGCTGCATTGCATCGCATGCAGTTTTCAGAGCATTAAGCTTCATGTACGGCCTGTTATCTCGTTTTTTTAATCACATCTGGTATGGCAATGCATGGCAATGCATGATTTTTTTGCCTGCAAGTTGGATTTTCCGTCAACTGGTAACGCTGCGCCGATTTTTTTATCGTACACACATACTTGAAAGTAAAGAATTTTCGATACCCGTTATAGTGATAGGCAATATAACGGTGGGCGGCACTGGCAAAACACCACTTGTTATCTGGATGATTGAACTCCTGCGCAGTGCAGGTTACCGGCCTGCCATTGTTACTCGTGGTTACCGGGGCAGGGCGAGTGGCTGGCCTCAACAGGTTCGAGTTGATAGCGATCCTTTTATTGTTGGTGATGAGGCGGTACTGCTTGCACAACAATGTAAATGTCCAATTGCCGCTGGCCCTGACCGCTGCGCTTCTATTGAGGCCCTGCTTGAACATACTGACTGCAATATCATCGTCGCAGATGATGGCATGCAACACTACGCGATGCAGCGTGATATCGAAGTCGCAGTCATTGATGGGGTCAGGCGACTCGGGAATCATCGCCTATTACCCGCAGGTCCATTACGTGAGCCCGCGGCCCGACTGGAAGAAGTAGATTTTGTTGTCAGCAATGGTGTGGCCGGCCGGGGTGAATACAGCATGCTGGTAAAGGCGCTTGTGGCTAAAAACATGCAATCGGGACAAGTTATCGGCCTGGAAAGATTTTCAGGAAAAAAAGTCCATGCGGTTTGCGGTATTGGCAATCCTGCGCGATTCTTTAATTCCTTGAGGCAGTTTGGTATTGAAGTTATAGAGCATGCCTATCCCGATCATCACAAATATGACATGTCAGACATCAGCTTTACTGATAACCTACCTGTCTTGCTGACCGAGAAAGATGCTGTTAAATGCCAGCGTTTTGCTACCGACAATGTCTGGTCAGTTCCCGTGGAAGCCGATCTGAATAAACATTTTGCTCCGCGAATACTTGCATTGCTTGAAAAGAGAAAGCGACATGGATAAAAAATTACTCGAAATACTTGTATGTCCATTATGTAAAGGACCATTAGTACATAATAAAAAATCTCACGAACTTATCTGTAAGGCTGACAGGCTTGCTTATCCTATACGTGACGACATCCCTGTTATGCTTGAAGAAGAAGCCCGCAGTCTTAACGCGGACGAAGACGTTTAATGCAATTCAAGGTCATCATTCCCGCGCGATATGCCTCTACACGGCTTCATGGTAAAGCCTTGTTAGATATCTGTGGCAAACCTATGATTCAACGTGTTTATGAGCGTGCACTGGAAAGTGGCGCTCAGTCAGTCTACATCGCAACTGATGACATGCGCATAAAGGATGTCGCTGAAAGTTTTGGTGCAGATGTCTTGATGACAGAAGAATCTCACCGTTCTGGTACTGATCGTATTACGGAAGCTGTTCAACAATTAGGCTGTAATGAAAATGATATTATCGTCAACCTGCAAGGTGATGAGCCCTTAATTCCGACCAGTCTAGTCAAGCAGGTCGCCGAAGACCTCCATGCTCACCAAGATGCCAGCATGTCTACGCTATACACACCTATTCACAATCAGGATGACGTCAGTAATCCTAATGTCGTTAAAGTTGTGTTTAGTAAACAAGGTTATGCGCTCTACTTCAGCCGCGCCCCTATCGCATGGGAGCGTGAATACTTCCGTACATCAGAGTTTCGTCCTTCAGGTCATCATATGCACTACCGGCATATTGGTTTGTATGCTTATCGTGCAGGCTTTTTACAACGCTTTATCAATTGGCCGGTTTGTGATGCCGAAGAAATGGAGGCTCTCGAACAACTCCGTGTACTTTGGAATGATGAGCGTATCCATGTCAGCGAAGCTGTCGCTATTCCTCCACCCGGTGTCGATACATCCGATGAGCTCGAGCGGGTCAGGCACCTTGTTTCCCTTTCAGAATAGGTCTAAACAGGTTACCAGCCTTTGATATCCACACTGATTTATCTCCTTCTTTATTAAATATTCTTATCGAAAATCTATTCCCCTCACCAAAGTTTATTATTATTTAAATATACAATAAAGTTATTAAGTACTTAATTTTATTGATATTAATTCTTGTTAAACCTCTATCAGTTGTGGTTATATATACCACGATAAAAATGCACTTTATGTGCGCATAAAAAAACAAGCCGCGAGTGGGGCACTAAGTTGGTGCGGCTTGGCATCTTAAAATAATAATGATGGAGGAGAGTTCGATATGGTCTATACCAAGCGAAGTCCTGCACTTCTGATAATGGGTATCATAATGCTCGCAATATGGTACTTCACACAGTCAGGTGCGATGGATGGAATAATCGCCTATCTAAAAATAGGTAAACTCACAACAGAAATGACGACTATCCCACTGTACTTTGGGGCGATATCTGTCGCAATTGGGGCATGGCAGTTATTCGGTAGTCACAAAGAAGGTAGCCTTGACTATTACACATCTGCAATTGCAGGGGCCATGTTCATCCTCCTGATTACGATGATTGTACGTTGGTATGTCGCGCCAGAAGTTGCTGTTATCAGTAAGAGCATGGGTAAAGTCGGCGACACAGGTAAGTATATTCATAAGCTGCTTGGCCTTAACTATGTTGTAATCGGAATTCTTGCCGGACTGGTTATTGTCAATGTGTTCAAAATACCGTCATGGGCTGAAAATGGTGTTCGCTTATCACGCCTTGGTCTCAAAACCGGGGTTATTCTGCTGGGCACGCTCTACAGTGCGGCAGAGCTACAGAAACTCGGTGGTCTTTCTATCGTCATGATTGGCTTCTTTGTCCTTGGTTCTGTCGGCATGGTCTTATGGTTGAGCTCTCGTAAACAGACGCCTAATTCAATGGGTGGTGTACTGTCAGCGGGGATGGGCGTATGTGGTGTATCTGCGACCGTCGCTGCAGCACCCGTGGTACAAGCCAAGTCTGTTGAGATCGCCTATACCATCGGTACGATTCTCCTTTGGGGTGTCGGTTGTATGTTCTTGTTCCCGATCATTGGTAACTTCCTTGGCATGTCACACGTACAGTTTGGCGCATGGGCCGGAACCGGTATCCTGAATTCAGCTCAGGTAGCAGGTGCAGCACTGGCCTATCAACCAGATGGTATTGAAACCCTGAAGGTTGCCGAAATCTTCAATATTACTCGTGTACTCGTGCTACCCATTATCGTACTGTGGCTGGCTGTCTGGTATGTGAAACGTGAAGAAGGTGCCCAGCAGGTTAACGCGGGTCGTGTTATCTTTGAAAAATTCCCGGTTTTTGTACTTGGTTTCATCCTGCTGTTCGCATTGTCATCAACCGGTATCTTTGCACCTGCAAACCACTACAAAGGTAAGTACTTCGATAATAATATTTCTGAAAAGAAATTATTGAAGACAGACCAGGTGGCGGTACTTCTGGCCAATGCAGACAAGGTACAGCGTGAAGATCGTAAGGCTGCACTGGCTCGCCTGATCGAGGAACGCAAAGTTGCATCGCTTGATGATGATGCCGTTCTACGCGGTCTTGCCAATTCAAAAGTAATGGGTAAAGACTCGGGTAAAATCCTGAAGAAAGCCCATAAGGCATCACGTCATGCTGCGAAGAAGATTAAGGCATTCCGTCAATGGATTTTCTGGCTCTTTGGCTTTGGCCTGGTTGGTTTAGGTATGCAAATCACGATCAGCTCAATGAAGCAGGCCGGTGGCCAACCAGCCGTCATTGGTGGCATCGTAGGCTTCACCAAAGCTGCACTATCACTGATAGTCGTGATGGTACTCATTAGCGAAACAGTTTAAGGAGAATAATAATGAGTGAAAACAAATTTGATAGAGGTACTGCGTTATCACTATTTGGTAGTGATCGCCGCGAAGATTTCATGGCATTAATTTGTGCCCTGGCAATTGCGCTAGGCGTATACATTAGCTACTAGGTTGTTATACAGAACCCCGGTATCCACATTGTTGTGGGTACCGGGTTTTTTGTGAACGTTGCAATAAAGAGTACAAGTATGTTTAAAAAGATCTTACTCGCCAGTCATGGCACTCCCGGCTCAAGGGCCGCAGAACTAAAAGCACTCGAAATGGCAGGAGATGGCTCTACCATTCATCACCTGATTGTCGTTCCCGAATTATGGAAAGGTATGAAAGGGGACGACTGGCTCCAAAATGGTTCAACACGAGATAAATATGGGGAATACATCGAGTCATTGCTCGAGCAGGAAATACGCGATCTCGTTAACAAGCTCACCGAAGAAATGGGGGAGCGTAATATTGGCTACGATTTTGAGGTTGTTGTTGGCGAACCAGGTAAGTGTCTATTGGAAGTTGGAAATCGTGACGAATATGATCTTGTTGTCATGGGATCACGGCGACCAAAGCATGTAGAAGGGTTACGCTCCAAAATCGCCACAGAACCACTCGTTAAATCGCTCAACGCAGCATTACTGATTGCACCTTTCCCGGCGTAGATAACGATGAATGAAAATTCTGAAAATAATCCAACTGAAACCGGTTCAGACAATAGTGCCTGGGCCGGGTTAAATACCACACTTACGACACATGACTTATTAGAATTTTGCACTGATATTGAACGCTTGTTCAGAATTAACCCTTACCTGGAGTTCTCATCCTGGGAGCAAACAAGTCCACAAAATGCCAGTATCAGCATTACAAATATCAGTAACGATGAACCATTCAGTCTTGATTCAGATATTTCAATTTCAAAGTTAGATGATGGGTTTCGTATCGAATATTCGGATGGCATAAAGTCATCGACCCGCTTTAAAGTTGAACCAAGTGACACGGGTGCATTGTTAAAAATTATTGATGAATACCATGATATTGATGAAACCAATGAGGCCGCGATTAAACAAGTCGACAAAAGTATCGTCGCCTGGGCAAAAGACCTGCAGGAATATATCTTTAAATGGCAGCGTTGGAAATGGCTTGCCCCCTGGCGATGGTATATGCGTGGGCCTTGGCAACGCATGAAACCGCCTGCACGGCGAATTACCTACATGCTGTTCTGGATCACCTTCGCTGAACTCATGGGGTTTTTTCTTATCTTTGTGATCTTCTGGTATGACTTTGATGAATTTTTCAAGCTCTAACTCCAGCTAGCCCATATAATATTCGTTCGTCAGGTATCTCTAGCTGGTATAATGGCATTCCAATTAGGTGGATGTAGATAGATATCATGATTAAGGTTTTGTTCGTATGCATGGGCAATATATGTCGCTCACCAACTGCCCACGGTGTATTTGAAAATATGGTAAAAAATGCGGGGCATGTTGCAGATATAGAAACTGATTCAGCAGGCACACATGCCTTCCACGTTGGCGAAGGACCGGATCGACGTTCTCAGCAGACTGCAAAAGGGCGAGGTTTTGACTTGTCCTATATTCGTGCACGACGTGTGGAAGTTAGCGACTTTGATTATTTCGACTATGTACTTGCAATGGATGCCGATAACCTGGCTATACTCGAATCAATGTGTCCTTCACAGCATCGGAACAAGGTTTCATTGTTTCTCGATTTTGCTAAAGACATCTCTGAAAAAGAAGTTCCTGACCCATACTATGGTGGAGGCAAAGGTTTTGATCGTGTCTTTGATCTTGTAGAGGCCGCCAGTACAGGACTGCTTGAGCACATAAAAACGCACCACCTGTCATAAAAAAAGCCCCACCTGGTGGGGCTTTTTTATTAGTCGTCCTTCTTGCTATCGACCGGCTTAGGAGCAGGTGCAACCGGCGGGGTTGGCTTGGATGCTTGCTCCACGGGGGCCGGCTTAGGCTTCGGGATAAACGGGTTTTGCGAAATATCCTTCGGCTTATTTGCCTGCACTTGCGCTGGCTTTTCAACCTGCTTTACCGCGGGCTTACTGGCTGGCTGAGTAAAGACCTGCTTGGGTTCTGCCGGTTTTGAAGGTACAGCAGGGCGGCTTGCTACAGGTTTTGCTGCCTGCGTGTGAACTACTGCCGGTTTCTTATCAGGCGCCTTTCCTTGTTCTGGCTTATCATCTGATTTTGTAAAGACCTGTTGCGGTTTTGCTGCCGGCTGAACCGGCTTCGCTTCGACTGAAGCAGGCTTCGGCGCGGGTGCAACAGGCTTGTTCTGTGGCGGCACGGGTTTATTTACAGCGCGTGGTGCGACCGCTTCATCGGTTGATGTCTTTACTTGTTGAGGCTTGGCTGCGGGCGGTTTAGCGACCGGCTCATCTGATGATGTCCTTACTTGTTGAGGCTTGGCTACAGGCGGTTTAGCGACCGGTTTCTGAGGACTGGATGGCTTGTTCGCCTGAGTTTCTGCAGGTTTCGCTTCAGCCGGTGCCTGGCTCACCGCTGGGGCAGCAGGTTTCGACTGTTCTGCTACAGGCTTGGCTGAAGGGGCAGATTGTTTTTCAGTTGCAGGGGCTTGTGCTGCATCATTAGCGGCTACATTGTCTGTCTGCTGCTCAGCATTGGTACGGTTGCTGTTCCGACGACGGCCGCCACGACGACCGCGACGACGGTTGCGTCCAGAGCGTTGCTGATCACCCTGTTGTGTGGAGCTCTGCTCCTGGCTTTGGGTCTTCTGAGTGTCTTTAGCCTTATCATCTACAGGTTTACTGTCCTGCTGCTGTGATGGCTTTTGTTGTGGACGCTTATCTGTCGCCTGTTTATTCGGCTTACGCTGGTTATCTTGTTTACCACGGCGTTGCTGCTGACCATTTCGTGACTCACCTGAACGATTGTCTTGATTGCGTCGACCTTGTTGACCTCGTCCACCACGCTTTCTGCCACGCTGACGACGTTGATTAGCTGGTTTCGGCTTAGTTTCTTCCTCAGCCACTTCTTCTTTCTTGGCAGAGCCAAACATTGAACCAAACAAGCGCTTGAATAATCCACCACCTGAAGAAGGTGTTTCAACTTCCTCCTTGGCAGCAGCAGGCTTTTCCGGTGCTGGGGCCTGGGCGGGAGCAGGTGCCTGGGGCATGATCCCCTTAACTGCAGGCTCTTCAGTCCTTGGCTTGCTATCGGATACGACAAGCTCTATTTCTTCCTGTTGCTCATCAGCAAGGTCATAGCTGGCTTGCTTGAATTCAGCCTCATTGGCATCGGCTTCCCTGACACGCTGCACTTCAAAGCGCGGGGTTTCCATTGAGGCGTTCGGCACCATCGTAATATTGATGTTATGGCGCTTTTCAATATCATGGACAATGGCACGTTTCTCATTCAGCAGGAAGCTCGCTACATCAACCGGTGTCTGGGTGATGATACGCGTTGTCTTTTCTTTCATCGCTTCTTCTTCGATGATACGCAGAATAGACAGTGCAAGAGACTCAACGCTGCGGATCGTCCCGTGACCGCTACAACGCGGGCAAGTAATCTGACTTGATTCACCGAGAGAAGGGCGCAGACGCTGGCGTGACATCTCCAACAGGCCAAAACGTGAGATGCGTCCAACCTGGATGCGGGCACGATCCTGCTTCAGGGCTTCTTTGACACGGTTTTCGACCTCACGCTGGTTGCGTGACTGCATCATGTCGATGAAATCAATCACCACCAGGCCGCCCAGGTCACGCAGGCGCAGTTGACGTGCAATCTCATCGGCGGCTTCGAGGTTTGTATTCAGTGCTGTTTCTTCGATATCACTGCCCTTAGTCGCCCTGGCTGAGTTGATATCAATCGATACCAGTGCTTCAGTGTGATCGATAACAATCGAGCCACCTGATGGCAGGCTGACTTCACGCTGGAATGCAGACTCGATCTGGCTCTCAATCTGGTAACGGCTGAAGAGGGGGATATCGTCACTATAGTGCTTAATTTTTTGCAGGTTGTGCGGCATAACCAGCATGATGAAATCACGTGCTTTTTTGTAGATTTCTTCACTATCGATCAATATCTCGCTGATATCCTTTCGCAGGTAATCGCGAATAGCACGGATAATGACATTGCTTTCCTGGTAGACGAGGAAGGGGCCAGAACGCTGGCTGGATGCTTCCTCGATTGCGCTCCAGAGTTGGAGCAGGTAATCCATGTCCCACTGCAGTTCCTCATGGCTTTTGCCAACACCTGCTGTACGGACAATCAGGCCCATACCGTCAGGAATATTCATGGCCGCCATGGCATCCCGGATCTCGCTCCGATCAGCGCCCTCAATACGGCGAGATACACCACCAGCACGTGGATTATTTGGCATCAATACGAGGTAACGTCCGGCGAGGCTGATAAATGTCGTCAGGGCTGCGCCCTTGTTGCCGCGTTCTTCTTTTTCGACCTGGACCAGGATTTCCTGGCCTTCCTCGAGTACATCATTAATGCGTACACGCTTGCCTTGTTCAGGCTTGGATTTGAAATAACTGCGGGATATTTCTTTCAGCGGCAGAAAGCCGTGACGCTCGGCGCCATAATTAACAAAGGCCGCTTCGAGGCTGGGCTCGACACGCGTGATTTTGCCCTTGTAGATATTGGATTTCTTCTGTTCCTTGGAAGGGGTCTCAATATCGAGATCATACAGTGACTGGCCATCAACCAGTGCCACACGCAACTCCTCCTGTTGAGTTGCGTTAATCAACATTCTTTTCATGATTTTACTATCCAGTTTACATGCACGGGCGTTGTGCTGTTAAGCTGAAGCAGTCAGGAGCAGATTACTTATGCTAACCGTCTGGTGCGGTAACCACCTGGTCGACAACGATGGTCTGACCGAGGCGTACAGGGTACTCACGTACCCATCGGGTTGTTGTTCCTGACCGCTCGGTATTGCCCGAGCAGGTAGTTGTTTTTATATGCAGACGGTTCATGCCGACCACATAGTTGTTATGTTTGTCCCGTACCTATTGGCCGGGGAATAATTTACGCGTCGCACGTCCGCACCTGTTGGTCGGCTGCGCGCTTCAGTTCGCTACCTCTGTCTCGGCGCGGTTACGCGTCCCGATGAAGAAAATGTTCCAAGCTACTGAATCTATTGCCTGCGTCATTCGTAGGCACACCTTATATAATATAGCATGTACTGCATGGCGGCAATCTCAAACACAATGGCCGCCTGAGACAACAAACTGCTATGATCACGCCATGAAATCCCCACCATCATCCACCTACGCAGCCGTTAGCTGGGTAACCGTCGATCAGGACCATGCAGGCCAGCGCATAGATAACTTCTTGATTAACAAGTTAAAAGGGGTTCCGAAAAGCCGCATTTACCGGATAATGCGCAAAGGCGAAGTGCGCGTAAACAAGGGCAGAGTAAAACCTGAATACCGCCTGAAAGATGGGGATACTATCCGTGTCCCACCCATCCGACTTGAAGAGAAATCGACGCCCAAGCGTCCTCCAGATAGCTTTTTGCACCAACTTGAGGCTTCCATCCTCTTCGAAGACAAGGGCTTGATCATCCTCAACAAGCCGAGTGGAATGGCTGTACACGGGGGCAGTGGCTTGAGTTATGGCGTGATTGAGGCGTTGCGCGCCTCACGACCTGATGCCCCGTACCTGGAGCTGATACATCGTCTCGACCGTGATACATCCGGCTGCCTGTTAATCGCGAAAAAACGAAGTTACTTGCGCCACCTGCATGAGCAAATTCGGACAAACCAGGTTCGCAAACACTACCGCGCACTCGTATGTGGCCATTGGGATCTTGGCAAGCATCATGAAAATGCGCCATTGCTCAAGTTTACGCAGTCATCCGGGGAACGAATGGTTCGGGTCGATGACAAGGGTAAACCTTCTCACACCCTATTTAAACCCATCACGATGTCCAAGATAGCGAGTTACATGGACATTGAATTATTCAGCGGTCGCACCCATCAAATAAGGGTCCATGCCGCACATTGCGGGCATCCTGTCGCGGGTGATGACAAATATGGGGTTTCAGACTGCAACCAGTCTTTGAAGGCGCTCGGTTTGAAGCGGTTATTTTTGCATGCCTACCGACTTGAATTTGAGCATCCTGGTACAGGCCAACCCTTCGATATCGTTGCCCCACTTGAGCAGGCACTCATCAATACCCTGGAGAAAGTAGAGAACGCCACATGAGCAGTACATTTGAATTATTCGTCTTTGATTGGGATGGCACCCTGATGGACTCGGTCGATCACATTGTTGCATCGCTGTCAGCCGCTGCCGCTGATACGGATATGGTCGACCTGGGGCATCAGCGTTACCGGGATATTATCGGTCTCGGGCTGGCTGAAGCGATGCATGCCCTGTATCCGGATGCGACTGAGGATGACACGACACGTCTATGTGAACGCTATCGCCATCATTTTCTGGACAAAAACAAGGCGCAGTCTGCGCTTTTTGAAGGCACCCATGAGATGCTATGCGGCTTAAAGGAAAAAGACATCAAGATTGCCGTAGCAACCGGCAAAGCGCGTATCGGCCTTGACCGTGTATTTGAAGAAACCGGTTATGGCGATATGTTTCATGCAAGCCGGTGTGCAGATGAGTCAGGCTCAAAACCGAAACCCCATATGCTGCATGAACTCATGTCTGAACTAGGGGTGTCACCCGAAAACACGGTCATGATTGGTGATACTACTTATGATATGCAAATGGCAAGTAATGCGGGTACAGCAGGCCTTGCGGTCAGTTATGGTGTTCATAATTGTGAACAGCTTTTGAAACATAACCCGCTTGCATGCTGTAATAATGTTAATGAACTATCACGGTGGCTACACAGTCATAGCTAACAATTATTGTTAGACTTGGAAAAAATTGATAAACATAGGGACTCACCATGGCGGATAACAAAATCCCAGATGAAAACTGGGAACGCGACACAATTAATAAACTTGCCTTCGCAGCATATAAAGAACAAAAGCGTTCACGCAGATGGAACCTGTTATTCCGCAGCCTTATCGTCATTTGGTTATTCAGCTTTCTGGGCATTCTCTTAACCAATGAGCGCAGTGCAACAAAAGAACTCAAACCGCATACCGCATTGATCGACATTAGCGGTGTCATTGCGGCTACTGGTGAAGCCAGCGCTGACAATATTGTCACCGCACTGCGTGACGCCTTTGAAAGCAAACAGTCCGCAGGGGTCATCCTTCGCATTAATAGCCCGGGTGGAAGCCCTGTGCAATCAGGTTATATTAATGACGAAATTCTTCGGCTGCGCAAAGAATACCCCGACAAGCCGCTTTACGCGGTGATTGTTGATATCTGCGCATCGGGCGGCTACTACATTGCCGCCGCTGCAGATAAAATTTATGCTGACAAGGCCAGCCTGGTTGGTTCGATTGGTGTCATCATGAATGGCTTTGGGTTCACCGAGGCGATGGAAAAGCTTGGTGTCGAACGGCGCCTGCTAACGGCAGGGGAGCACAAGGGTTTTCTCGATCCATTTTCGCCCGTCAAACAAGAAGAAGTTACTCATATCAAATCTGTTCTGGATAATATCCATAATCAATTTATCGAGGTCGTTAAAAATGGCCGAGGTGACAGACTGGTTGATGATGAGCAGCTTTTCAGTGGCTACATCTGGTCAGGTGAAAAGAGTCTCGAACTTGGCCTTATCGATGCGTTAGGGAGTAGCAGTCATGTCGCAAGAGAAATCATTGGCGAGGAGACGATTGTCGACTACACAATCAAGCCCACTTACCTGGATCGGTTCGCAAAACGATTAGGCACTTCGATAGGTTCGACACTTGCCACGTCAATTGGCCTGGACAACCGCTCAGTGCTTGAATAGCATCTGGCCGGCTGTTTCCTCAAAGGATTTTAAACGATTCTTTTTCAAGCATCCTGACAAGGCGTATCAGGGGGAGACCAATGAGCGTATTTGGGTCGTCGCCAACAAGCTTGTCAAATAATGTGATGCCGAGTGCCTCTGACTTAAAACTGCCAGCGCAGTTGTAAGGCTGTTCGCGTCGGAGATAGTTTTCAATTTGCTCATCGCTTAGCTGACGAAAAACTACATCAAAGGGAACGGCTTCACATTGGCTTGATGATGTCGCGCTGTTGTAGAGACATAAACCTGTAAAGAAATGCACGGCCTTTCCTGATGCATTTTTGAGTTGTGCTACCGCACACTCATGCGTACCCGGCTTCCCTAATATTTCGCCCTCAACGACGGCAACCTGATCAGAGCCGATGATCAATGCATTCGGGAATTCATCGGCCACGGCTTTTGCCTTTAGCTCAGCCAATCTTAAAACCAGTTGTTGTGGCGTTTCACCCTCAACCTGGCTTTCGTCAATATTGGGCGATGCAGTCTCAAATGGCATACCCAGTTTTTGCAGAATTTCCTTACGAAAAGGGGAGGTCGATGCCAGCACCAGTACTGGCGAGGCTGTTTTCTTTGTTGTCATAATTGTTCAGGTAATGTCTTATTCAATCTCTATAAGGGCTTCATCAGGGTTGACGCTGTCGCCCTTACTTACATGGATAGCCTGTATTGTACCTGAAACCGGTGCCTGGATTTCAGTTTCCATTTTCATCGCTTCAGTAATAAGTACCGCATCACCTGCATTAACCGTGGCGCCGACTTCAACCAATACATCAACAATAGTACCAGGCATCGAGGTGGTCACGTGGCCGGGCTCCGAGGCGCGTGGTCGCTTACTGCCACGATGTGCATTACCACCAGCACCTTCGCCCGACAGATCAACCTCATCTAGTGTTTCAACAAGCAACTCTTCAGGCAAGCCGTCTACCGTGACAAAGAACGGCCTGATATTTTGCCCTTTATGGCCTGTCCCCATCATCTTGATATGGTAGGTTTCGCCATGCATGGTGACATTAAATTCAACCGGTGCAGCAGAATGACTGTCATCGCCACTCGAGGGTGGCTCAAGCGCCTCGGGTTGCAGCGTATTACTAGCACGCTGCTCAAGAAACTCCCTGCCGATTTCAGGGAACATTGCATAGCTCAGAACATCTTCTTCGGATTGTGCCAGCTCACCGATCTCGCTGCGAAGGCGATCCATTTCATCATCGAGAAGATCGGCCGGACGCACATCGATCACATCCTCACGACCAATTGCCATGCGCCTGACTTCGGCATCAAGTTTTCCAGGTGCCTGGCCATAACGACCTTGCATATAAAGTTTTACCTCGTTGGTAATTGTTTTGTAGCGCTCGTCAGTCATGACATTTAATACAGCCTGGGTACCAACAATCTGTGAAGTCGGCGTAACCAGTGGTGGATAACCAAGGTCTTTTCGCACACGTGGAATTTCTGCCAACACATCATTCATGCGATCCAGTGCGCCTTGTTCTTTTAATTGCGATGAAAGGTTTGAAATCATCCCCCCTGGCACCTGGTTAACCTGTACCCGCGTATCCAGGCCTGTCATTTCAGATTCAAACTGGTGGTATTTCTTACGCACTTCACTAAAGTAAAAGCCGATTTCCTGCAATAATTCCAGGTCCAGTCCGGTATCATAATCAGTGTCATGCAATGCCGCGACCATTGTCTCGGTAGGGGCATGACTGGCACCACTGGAAAACGTCGACGTTGCCGTATCAATATGTCGGCAACCATTTTCTATTGCCGCATAATGGTTCATGCTCGACATGCCAGCCGTATCATGTGAATGAAGGTGGACGGGGATTGAAAGCGTTTCAGTAAATCGCCCGGCCAACTCGCCTGCAATTGTCGGCGTTAGCAAACCCGCCATATCCTTGATTGCGACACTGTCGCAGCCCATTTCCTGTAATTGTTTTGCCTGTGAAACAAATTGTTCAATACCGTGCACCGGACTAACGGTATAACAAATTGTGCCTTGTGCATGTTTGTCGGCATTTTTAACCGCTTCAACGGAGACTTCGAGATTACGCAAATCATTCATCGCGTCGAAGATACGAAATACATCAATGCCATTTTCTGCACTGCGCTCAACGAAGGCACGCACAACATCATCGGAATAGTGACGATAACCCAATAAGTTCTGGCCTCGTAACAACATTTGCAAACGTGTATTCGGCAGCGCTTCACGTAACTTACGCAGGCGTTCCCAGGGGTCTTCTTTAAGAAAGCGCAAACAGGCGTCATAGGTTGCGCCACCCCAAACCTCGAGCGACCAGAAACCCACCCGGTCCAGTCGATCACAGATCGGTAACATATCTTCAGTGCGCATCCGCGTCGCAATTAACGACTGGTGCGCATCACGGAGAATCGTATCTGTAATGTATACCTTGCTCATAATCAATTCGCTTTTATTATCATTGGTTGATTAAACACCCAGATGAGCCACAACGGCTGCAGAAATTGCCACCGCCAGTTCTCGTGGCGGACGTCGCACGGAGTAATTAATCAGCTCAGGGTGCTTCTCGACAAAGCTTGTATCAAAGACGCCTGTTCTGAAGTCTTCTGACTGCAGGATCTCTTCGTAGTAGGGGATGGTTGTCTTGACGCCGAATACGCCAATATCGCGAAGCGCACGTAGCCCACGATCGACGCATTGATCCCAATCCAGTGCCCAAACCGTTAATTTTGCACACATAGAATCGTAATACGGAGGGATCTCATAACCGGTGTAAATCGACGCATCTGTTCGCACGCCAGGGCCACCGGGGGCGAAATAACGGGTTATACGACCAAATGAAGGCAAAAAGTCATTCTTTGGATCTTCTGCATTGATGCGCATTTGCATGGCAAACCCACGACGCTGGATATCACCTTGCTCAAATGCGAGTTTTTTCCCCGAGGCGATACGTATCTGCTCCCTGACGATGTCGACACCTGTTATCTGTTCACTAACCGTATGCTCGACCTGCAAACGTGTATTCATTTCCATGAAGTAACACTTGTCATCCGTCGGATCGAGCAGGAACTCCACCGTTCCGGCATTCTCATAACCAACAGCCTTCGCCGCCGTCACCGCGAGGGTACACATCTCCTGACGCTTTTCTTCAGACAAGCGTGGAGAAGGGGCGAGCTCAATGAGTTTCTGGTGTCGACGCTGAATGGAGCAATCACGCTCAAACAGGTGCACGACATTGCCGTGGCTATCACCGAGGATCTGCACCTCGATGTGGCGTGGATTAACGACACATTTTTCAATAAAGACGTCTGCAGAGCCAAATGCCTTCATGACTTCGGAAATAACCCGGGGATACTGCCGGGTAAGCTCTTGAGAGGATTCACAGCGCCGTATTCCGCGTCCGCCTCCACCAGCGCTGGCCTTAAGCATCACCGGGTAACCAATCGAGTCGGCCACCTCCAGTGCCTCATCCAGGCCGGCGACACTACCATTACTCCCGGGACTAACCGGCACACCGGCCGCTATCATGAGGCGGCGCGCCTCGGTCTTATCTCCCATATCATGGATGACCCGGGCAGAAGGGCCAATGAAAGCTATTCCTCTACGTGAACATATCTCTGCAAGTTCCGGATTTTCTGAGAGAAAACCGTATCCTGGGTGAAGGGCATCGCAACCCGTGGCAACCGCGAGATTAACGATGCGGTGCGCGTTGAGATAACCAGATATGCTGTCTGGACCAATGTTATAGGCTTCATCTGCCTTTTTGACGTGCAAGGCATGCCGATCAGGATCAGCATAGATGGCCACGGATTTTATGCCCATTTCTGCACAGGCACGTACAATCCGAACCGCTATTTCCCCTCTGTTGGCAATCAGTATTTTTCGTATCAAGGAGTGATCCCCGCGTTGCCAGTAGTATTATTATTCTATCCCTGTAAGGCTGAAAAGCAGCGCTTGCAGGTCGTACAGACCATTGAACGGGAATGACAAGCTTAAATCAAGTACGGGCCGCCTTCTTCAATCAAGCCAGGGCTCCCGAAAATCACGGAACAGACGGATTTATCGGGATTTTTTCTTTGACAGGCAGCTGTCTGGGCTATATTATGCGCGCCTTATGAAAGACCGGTTGCCAGAGCACATTGAACCGTTGCGACTGGCGCGCAGTCATCGACTGTTGAGTGGTCAATTGCCACTCAAGCGCATGCAACGCCTCATTGAGTCCGTTGAGGACAAAGCAGGTGATATCGACATCGATTTAAAATTCGATATCGATATGAATGGCGTCCCGATGCTGGAAGGGCAGGTGTGTTGTTCACTGCAGTTACGATGCCAACGTTGTATGCAGCCAATAACATTTCCAATTGATGTCACCTTCCGATTAGCGCTGGTTGAATCTGAAGCAGAAATCGATGCGCTTGGTGAGCAATACGAGCCATTATTACTGGAAGATGACCTGGTCTCCATTGCAGACATCGTAGAAGATGAGTTGTTACTCGCCTTGCCAATCGTGCCCAGGCATGCGCAAGACGAATGTCAGCTGATCAATCCGGCCGCAGAGCCAGTTGAGCACGAACAAGCCGCTGAAACTGTGACACCGACTAAAGACAACCCGTTTGCAGTGCTTGCGGAATTACAGCGCAAGAAGTGAAACGATTTTTTTGTGGTTAGAACCTAAATAGGAGTAACCGACCATGGCAGTTCAAAAGAGCAAAGTAACACCGGCACGACGCGGTATGCGCCGTTCACATGATTCACTGAGTGGCCCAACACTTTCAGTTGATGCGACGACAGGTGAAACTCACCGTCGCCACAATGTAACAGCTGATGGCTATTACCGCGGCCGCAAGGTTGTCCCAGGTAAAGACGACTAACAACCGAGGCATTTCTCCGGTTGATGTTTTCGCCGTTTTGTCCCCATTCGGCACCAATGAAGATACAATACGCAACACGGCTTAACGCCGTGTTGCGCTTTTTCTGCGCCCGGATAACAACAAGGTAGCGACATAATAAATATGGGCAGCTCTCTTACAATTTCCCTTGATGCAATGGGGGGCGATCACGGACTGGACAGTACCGTGCCTGCTTCGCTTGCAGCCCTGTCTGAACACCCAGATCTTCGACTCATTCTCGTTGGTGATGAGGCCGCTGTGAATGAAAAACTCAACAGCTGTGGCGCATCAAATAGCGAACGCCTTGAGGTACAACATGCCTCACAAGTTGTGGAGATGGATGACAAGCCTGCCCATGCCATGCGCATGAAAAAAGATTCCTCCATGCGCGTTGCCATTAACATGGTTAAAGAGGGGCGTGCAGATGCCTGTGTCAGCGCAGGCAACACCGGTGCACTGATGGCGACAGCCCGCTTTGTACTAAAAATGTTACCGGGTATCGACCGTCCCGCGATTTGTGGTCTGCTTCCCACCATCCCGGGTTTTTGCCACATGCTCGACATGGGGGCCAATGTAGATGCCAGCGCCGACAACCTATTTGAATTTGCCGTCATGGGTTCAGTACTCGCATCTGCTGTAAACAACATTGATAGCCCCTCGGTTGGCCTGCTTAATATTGGTGAGGAAGAAATCAAGGGTAACGAGCGCATTAAAGAAGCTGCGCGCCTGCTTTCTGAAAGTAAACTTAACTATGTTGGGTACGTTGAAGGCGATGGCATCTATGCAGGTAAGGCTAACGTCATTGTTTGCGATGGTTTTAATGGCAACATTGCATTGAAAGCAAGTGAAGGTGTCGCCAAAATGATCTCTCACAAGATCAAGCAATCCTTTACAAAAAATATTTTCACGAAGATTGCCGGGCTTGTCGCAATGCCAGTGTTAAACTGTTTCAGAAAAACCATTGACCCACGTCGCTACAACGGTGCGAGCCTGCTAGGCCTGCAGGGCATAGCAGTAAAAAGCCATGGCGGTGCAGATGCGCTGGCTTTTCAGACGGCCATTAACCAGGCCATTATCGAGGTGCGTAACCGCGTACCAGAACGTATCAACGAACAACTTGAACGCTTGCTGGTTGAACAACGAGATGAATCCTGATGTATTCACGAATTAAAGGCACAGGCAGTTACCTGCCAGAAAAAATCCTCACCAACCACGACCTGGAAAAACTGGTTGATACGTCGGATGAGTGGATTTTTGAGCGAACAGGCATCAAAGAACGTCACATCGCTGCGGATGATCAGACAACCTGTGACCTGGCTGAACAAGCCGCACTGGCTGCCATTGAACATGCGGGTATCACTGCACAGGACATCGACCTTATTATTGTTGCGACAACAACACCGGATCGTGTCTTCCCAAGTACAGCCTGCTTATTGCAACAGCGCCTTGGTATATCAGGTTGCGCCGCCTTTGATATACAAGCCGTCTGTACAGGTTTTGTTTATGCGCTTGGCGTTGCCGACAAATTCATCAAGAGTGGTACAAATAAGTGCGCGCTTGTTATTGGCGCTGAAACCATGTCACGCATTACCGACTGGACAGATCGCGGCACATGCATCTTGTTTGGTGATGGTGCAGGCGCTGCGATTCTGGAAGCGAGTGAAGAGCCGGGTGTGTTATCCACTCACTTGCATGCCGATGGCAAATACGAAGACCTGCTGACAGTAGACGGTGGCGTCTCATCCGACTACGCAAAAGTTGAGAACGGCACGGCCTACATGCGCATGAAAGGCAACGAAGTCTTCAAAATGGCGGTTAATACACTTGGCCGCATAGTTGATGAGACGCTTGCAGCGAACAATATGGAAAAAAGCGATGTTACCTGGCTGGTCCCACACCAGGCCAATATTCGCATCATTAATGCCACGGCCAAGAAATTACAAATGAATACTGACCATGTTGTCGTCACTGTCGATAAACACGGCAATACATCTGCAGCCTCTGTGCCACTGGCACTTGATACCGCCGTACGTGATGGCCGTATTCAACGTGGTGATACTGTTTTACTGGAAGCTTTTGGTGGTGGTTTCACCTGGGGCTCAGCATTGATCAAATATTAAGAGATTTACCTCATGTCATTTGCATTTATTTTTCCGGGTCAGGGTTCACAATCAGTCGGCATGCTTGCTGAACTGGCCAAGTCACACAGCATTGTGACCGATACATTTAATGAAGCGTCAAATGCTTTAGGCTATGACTTGTGGGCACTTGTCCAGGACGGTCCTGCCGATGATCTAAATCAAACGGATCGCACCCAGCCTGCCATGCTGACGGCGGGTGTTGCCTGCTGGCGTGTCTGGCAAGAACAGGGCGGCGCCATGCCGTCAATGATGGCAGGTCACAGCCTTGGTGAATACACCGCACTGGTGTGCGCCGGCGCCATGTCATTAACGGATGCGGTTACCCTGGTAGCTGATCGCGGTCGCTTTATGCAGGACGCCGTACCTGCCGGTGAAGGCGCCATGGCCGCCGTGCTCGGCCTTGATGACGATGCCGTTATTGCGGTGTGCAGTGATGCCGCCGAAGATGACGTACTCTCTGCAGTAAACTTCAACTCACCAGGCCAGGTCGTGATTGCAGGAAGTACTGCCGCGGTTGAACGCGCAACGGTAGTGGCTAAAGAGCGTGGTGCCAAACGTGCACTGGTACTACCAGTGAGTGTGCCGTCACATTGTGCGTTGATGGAACCTGCTGCAGCAAAGCTTGCGCAACGCCTTGCAGGTATCGAAATTTCCAGCCCACAAATACCCGTCATCAATAATGTTGACGTCGCATGGCCAACTGAACCTGATGCCATCCGCGCGGCTTTGGTGAGCCAACTATCAAACCCTGTACGCTGGGTTGAAACAATTAACAACATGGCTGCAGAAGGTGTCAGCACTGTTGTAGAATGTGGCCCGGGGAAAGTCCTGACAGGCCTGAACAAACGTATTAACAAACAAGTGCCTGCTGCGCCTTTATTTGACGACGTATCACTTGCGGCTGCGCTTGATGCAGTCAAATAAAGTCAGCATGTATTACGCGAACAAGAGGGGATAACAATGTCGATGGAAGGTGAAATTGCACTCGTAACCGGCGCAAGCCGTGGCATAGGCAAAGCTATCGCACTGGCACTGGGTGAACAGGGTGCAACGGTTATTGGTACCGCCACATCCGACAAGGGTGCGGATGCAATCAGTGCCTACATGACAGATGCAGGCATCAAAGGCACCGGCATGGCGCTTAATGTCACTGACGCTGGTTCTGTCGATACCGTACTAAAATCTATTGCTGATGAGCACGGCACAATCACAGTCCTCGTCAATAACGCCGGGATCACACGTGATAACCTGCTCATGCGCATGAAAGACGATGAGTGGAACGACATCATCGACACCAACCTGACGTCAATTTACCGCCTGTCCAAGGCTATGCTGAGACCGATGATGAAGGCACGTAAAGGCCGTATCATCAGTATCGCTTCCGTTGTGGGTATCAGCGGCAATGCCGGGCAAACCAACTACGCAGCGGCTAAAGCTGGCCTGATTGGTTTCTCCAAGTCACTGGCCCGCGAAGTTGGCGCGCGCGGTATCACGGTCAACGTCGTTGCACCGGGTTTTATCGACACGGATATGACCCATGACCTGCCAGAAGACGTTAAAAACAAGCTGCTTGGCCAGATCCCATTGGGGCGACTCGGCCAACCTGAAGAAATTGCCAATGCTGTCGCTTTTCTTGCATCACCCGCAGCAACCTATATTACAGGTGAGACAATCAACGTAAATGGCGGAATGGTAATGAATTAATGCCATTCCGGCGATATTTTTTCTTAAACAGTTATTAAAAATCAAGAGTTTACAAATTCTGGAATCTCTGTCTGGTTTTCAATACAATACGCACGCAGCACTGAGATGCTGATTTAATGTGGAGGACTATATAGTCATGAGTAATATCGAAGAACGCGTCAAGAAGATTGTTGTAGAACAACTTGGTGTAAAAGAAGAAGAAGTAACTAACGAAGCCTCGTTCGTGGACGATCTCGGCGCCGACTCACTCGACACCGTAGAGCTGGTGATGGCTCTTGAAGAAGAATTCGAAACCGAAATCCCTGACGAGGAAGCAGAAAAGATTACAACGGTACAACAGGCCATCGACTTTGTCGTAGCCAACGCCGGCTAATCTTTCTGTTTTACCTTGTTAATGGCCGCTTCCACACTTCGTGGCAGGCGGCCATTACTTTTTCTGCCTATCAAACCTGTATAGAAACGGGAGCTGTACTGTGACAAGACGTGTCGTTGTTACCGGCCTGGGTCTGGTTACTCCAGTCGGACTCAATGTAAAAGATTCATGGGATAACATTCTTGCGGGCAAGAGTGGCATCACCCCAATCACGCATATGGATGCCTCCAGTTTCGCTACCCGTTTCAGTGGTTCCGTTCGTGACTTTGATATCACCGATTACATTTCGGCGAAAGAAGCACGCCGCATGGATACCTTTATTCACTATGGGATCGCAGCAGGTACCCAGGCATTAAATGATTCAGGTCTTGAAGTCACTGATGAAAATGCACACCGTATCGGTGTATCAATAGGATCAGGTATCGGTGGTCTTGGTGGTATCGAACAGGGCTATCAGACTTTCATCGATAAAGGCCCACGTAAAATTTCTCCTTTTTTCGTGCCCAGTAACATTATCAACATGATCTCGGGTAATTTCTCGATCATGCATGGGCTGAAAGGACCAAACATTGCGATTGTTACCGCTTGCACGACGGGTACTCACAGTGTCGGCGATGCGGGTCGCATGATTGCCCACGGTGATGCCGATGTCATGGTTGCCGGTGGTGCCGAAATGGCCACATCACCAACCGGTCTCGGCGGTTTCTGTGCCGCACGCGCGTTGTCATCACGTAATGATGACCCTGAAACAGCGAGTCGCCCCTGGGATGTTGACCGTGATGGTTTTGTGCTTGGTGATGGTTCAGGTGTCATGGTGCTTGAAGAATACGAACACGCCAAGGCACGTGGTGCAAATATCTATGCCGAGTTGATTGGCTTTGGTATGAGTGGTGATGCCTACCATATGACCGCACCGTCTGTAGGTGGAGAAGGCGCCATGCGCTGTATGCAAAATGCCATGCGTGATGCAGGCGTGAACCCGGAAGACATTGATTACATCAATGCACATGGTACATCAACACCTGCGGGTGACCTTGCAGAAACCATGGCGGTGAAAGGTGCCATGGGCGACTATGCAAAGAAGGTCGCTATCAGTTCAACCAAGTCGATGACAGGTCACCTGCTTGGGGCAGCAGGTGGGATTGAGGCGGTTTTCACTGCACTTGCCATTCGTGACCAGGTTGCACCACCGACCATTAATATCTTCAACCAGGATCCTGAGTGTGACCTGGATTTTGTCCCGAATACCGCTCGTGAAATGAATATCGACGTTGCTGTTTCCAATTCATTCGGGTTTGGTGGTACCAATGGTACGATCATCTTCCGTAAACTGGATTAGTCGACATAACCGACTCCCCACTATTAATTTGAGGTGAGCTGGTTAATGGAAAGACAGCAGGGCGAAACCGGGTCAGATACACACCTTGAGCTTGTTGAAGGTTTTCCTGACTTGCTCGATCTCCATACACTCAATCCGGCGCGGTATCCTTTTCTGCTAGAGAGTGTTGCACATGGCACGACCGAAGCCCGTTTCGATATCCTGTTTGCCTTTCCACAATCCACACTCACCCTCGGTAACAATTACACCCTGAAATCTTCTGACCATGAGCTTAATGGTCATGACTTTTTAGACAACCTCGACAGTTGGTGGAAGACATCAGCTGTACAGGTATGTGATGACATTGAATTGCCTTTCCAGGGAGGCTGGTTTCTATACCTGGGTTATGAACTTGCCGCACAGGTTGAACCCGGCCTTAAACTACCTGAATCGAATAGAGACTCCGTCATCGCAAGTGCGACACGAATCCCCGCTGCTGTTATACGTGACCATGTCACTCAGCGTTGCTGGATTGTTTGCGAGAATAATTTTAAAACTGCACTTGCTGACATTCGCTCCGATCTGGATCTTGCAAAGGACCAGGGAACATCCGGCTCAAACACTGTAGAAGTCGAAACCATTCTTGAAGACGAGGATCAGCGCTATCTCGACGCGGTTGAAAAGATTCGCGACTACATCATAGAAGGGGATGTGTTCCAGGTAAATCTGTCACGTCGATGGACAACACAGACCGATTGCGACAACAATATACTCTATCGCTCTTTACGCGAAAATAACCCGGCGCCGTTTGCCGGTATAGCAAACCTGCAAGGCATGACTGTTATGAGTTCCTCACCCGAACGCCTGGTCAGCGTTAAAGGAAATAGTGTAGATACACGCCCAATTGCAGGCACACGCCCCAGGGGCAGCAAACTGGCCACGGATCAACAGCTATCGGGTGAACTGCTCGCACACCCTAAAGAGCGTGCAGAGCACATCATGCTCATCGATCTTGAACGCAATGACCTCGGCCGTGTTTGCATACCGGGTAGTATCGAGGTCAATGAGCTCATGGTGCTCGAGTCCTATGCACATGTTCATCATATCGTCTCCAATGTCAGGGGTACGTTAAGGAAGGAAATAAGCCCTGGGCAGGTGATACGTGCGGTGTTCCCTGGTGGCACCATCACGGGTTGCCCGAAAGTCAGATGCATGGAAATCATCGCCGAACTCGAACAAACCGCTCGCGGCGCTTACACTGGCTCAATGGGATACCTGAATCATAATGGCGATATGGACCTTAATATCCTCATTCGCACCATGACGCGCAAGGCCAATACAATCACATTGCGTGCAGGTGCAGGCATCGTTGCAGACTCAGTTGCAGAAAATGAACTCAGTGAATCACGTGACAAGGCAAAAGGCCTGTTACGTGCACTCGGTGTAGGGAAGGATGCCTCATGATCCTGGTTAATGGTGTACAAACTACGACAATTGCCGTCACCGATCGCGGTCTGCAATACGGTGATGGCCTGTTTGAAACGATTGAAGTACATAATGGCGAATGCCCACACTGGCAACGACATATCCAACGACTGCTGCGCGGCTGCGCATTGCTCGGCATTAATGCCCCCGAGATCGATATACTGCAACAGGAAGCACGTCAGTTATGTAAAGACCAGTCAAAGGCGGTCCTGAAAATCATCATTACGCGTGGTAGCGGTGGACGGGGTTACAAAACACCCGAAAACCCCGAACCCTCGCGCATACTGAGCATTCATCCATGGCCAGCGCATCCAGGTAGTTATTATCAAGAGGGTGTTTGTCTGCACCTTTGCCACACTACCTTGTCGACACAACCCGCCCTGGCCAGCATCAAACACCTGAACAGGCTTGAACAAATCATGGCACGTCGTGAGTGGGATGATCCTAGCATTGCTGAGGGGCTAATGAGCGATGCGTCGGGACAGGTCATTGAAGGTACGATGACAAATTTTTTTGCTGCGCGTGCCAACACCTTACTGACCCCCATTATCAGTCATTGTGGTATTGCCGGCATTATGCGGGAACGTATTATTGACGCCGCCAACGCACTGTCTATACCCGTGACAGAAACAGCATTGCTTACCGACGATCTGTATACTATGGATGAGCTTTTTGTATGCAATAGCATTATCGGTATCTGGCCCGTGCGGAAACTAATGGAACAATGCTATCCGGCGCCAGGCGCATTAACAAAACAACTACAAGACTATTTTGCAAACAATACTTAATGCAACAATAACAATGACCAAGCATCTAAAAACAATTCTGTTCGCCATCTTCACTGCTGTGCTGCTGGTATCAGGCTACCTGTACCAGGATTACCAGGAGTTTCTCAGCACACCATTTTCTATCAACGACAAGACACTCAACATTGATATTTCCCCTGGTCGCTCACTGAAATCTGTCGCCAAAGAATTGGCAGACAAAAATATCATCAGCCATGCACGATACCTTGAATGGGTTGCACGTGTCAGGGGGGATGCCACACAAATACAGGCGGGTGAATATGTCATCGCCAGCGGCATTCTGCCCGAGCAATTTCTTGACCGGCTAGTCAAAGGCGATGTTGTTCAATATAGCTTCACCATTATCGAAGGCTGGAATACGCGCCAGTTACTCGATGCTATCAAGACAGATCCGAATCTCGTCTATACATTGCAGGATGCGAATACCGAAACTCTTCCTGGTTTAATAGGGCTCAACGGTATTAAACATGCCGAAGGACAGTTCTTACCCGAAACCTATAATTTTATTCGTGGTGATACGGATGCAAGCTTGCTGCGTAGAGCCAATCGCGCCCTCCAACAAGAACTTGAATCTGCATGGCAGGCTAGGGAAAAGAACCTGCCATACTCTAGTATGTACGACGCCCTGATCATGGCTTCTATCGTTGAAAAAGAGACCGGGCAGGCAAATGAACGCGGAAAGATTGCCGGTGTATTTGTCAGGCGATTGAAAAAGGGTATGAGACTTCAAACAGATCCAACAGTTATTTACGGCATTGGTGATAGCTATGATGGCAATATTCGCCGCCGTGATCTGAAGACCGATACGCCATATAACACCTACACACGTAAAGGCCTGCCCCCCACACCCATTGCCATGCCAGGACGTGCTGCGATTCATGCCGCCCTGCACCCGGAGCAGGGTAAAGAACTTTATTTTGTTTCACGGGGTGACGGTAGCCATGTTTTTTCGAGTACACTTGATGAACACAATAATGCAGTTATCAAGTACCAGTTAAAAGGCCGTCGCAAAGCATTTTCATCGTTCACCAATAACAGTACACAGAACAAAGCAGGGACACCATGAGCGGTTGTTTTATTACAGTTGAAGGCACCGAGGGCGTTGGCAAAACAACAAATATTGACTACATCACGAAAACACTTCGTGATGCTGGAAAAGACGTCGTCATCACCCGTGAGCCAGGTGGCACCCCGCTAGGCGAAGAAATCCGCGAGTTATTGCTTGGCCACAAGCATGATGGCATGAGCCACAATACAGAATTGCTACTGATGTTTGCCTCGCGCGCAGAACACTTGCACAAGGTTATCCAGCCCGCACTTGATAGCGAGCAATGGGTCCTGTGTGATCGCTTTACTGATGCCACCTATGCTTACCAGGGTGGTGGTAGGGGTTTCGACCTTGCCGATATTGAAACCCTCGAAAACCAGGTTCAAGGGACATTGCGTCCTGATCTGACGCTATTACTCGATGTCCCGGTTGAAATTGGTCTTGAACGGGCTGGTAACCGCAGCGAGCCTGATCGTTTCGAAAAGGAAAAACATGACTTTTTTGGCCGGGTCCGGCAAATGTACCTGCAACGTGCCCGACAAGATCCAGAACGCACGTACATAATTGATGCGGGTCAGGGACTTGATTCGGTGCAAAAACAGATCCACGATGTACTAATAGAATTCATAAACAGGTGGGCAGGTTGATAGATACATTACCCTGGCAAGCTGAGCAGTGGCAGGCATTAGTACAACGCTACAATAACAGCCAGTTACCCCATGCACTGCTATTCAGTGGCCCTACCGGGATAGGCAAGCGCCAGTTTGCCGACTCTTTTGCAGCGAGCCTGCTATGTCATCAACCCAGCGAAGCAGGGCAGTCTTGTGATCAGTGCCGTGGTTGTACATTACGCCTGGCCGGTAACCACCCGGACCTGGTGGAGATCGAGCCAGAAGAAGCGGGTAAGGCCATCAAGATTGATCAAATTCGTGCCCTGTCTGATTTCACTTCACTCAGCGCCCAGTTTGATCATGGCTACAAGGTCATTATCCTTGAACCTGCAGAAAACATGAACCGTGCCGCGGCTAACAGCCTGCTCAAGACCCTCGAAGAACCGACAGATAACACTGTTCTTATCCTTGTTACATCAGCGCCACAGCGCCTGCTGCCAACAATCCGCAGCCGTTGCCAGGCCATTAATTTTATCGCACCCACTCACACAACAGCCGTCAACTGGTTAAACTCTCAATTAAGTGGAGGTGATGCGAGTAAATGGCTGGAAATCACCGAAGGTGCACCGCTGACCGCCCTGCAGCTCGCGAATAGTGAAAGCAGTGCTGATATCGAAGACAGTTATCGAAACAGCCTGGATGCCCTCCATGACCTGCTGAGTAACGACCAGGATCCAGTGTCGGTTGCATCGCAATGGTACAAGGCAGACAGCCTGCGTGCATTACGCTGGCTAAGTGTTTGGGTAATGGACATCATTCGTCTCGCAACCCTGAACGGAACAGGCGTTCAACCACCATACCTGGCTTGTCCCGGGCAACAAGATAAGCTGCAAACCATGGCTGAGGAACTTCAACTTGAAAGCCTGCATGGCTTCCTGGCCAAGCTCAATGAAGCAGGCAGACTGCTGGTTACCACGCAGGCAAACCAACAGCTGGTGATCGAAGAATTACTTATTCGTTGGTCTACACTGCCAAGAACTTCAACATAATGGCAAGATACTGCTAGAATAAGTAAAAAAGACATAAGGGAAAGATATGGCTGCGCCCAAAATGCCCGGACGACAGGGGATTTTATCACTGACAATCAAGGACAAGAGTGCCTTGTATGCGGCCTATATGCCATTTGTGAAGAATGGTGGCTTGTTCATCCCTACCAACAAGGCCTACAACCTTGGTGATGAAGTCTTCATGCTGCTGACCCTGATGGAAGAAACCGAGAAGATTCCCGTTGCGGGCAAAATCATCTGGATTACACCTAAAGGGGCGCAGGGTAACCGTGCTGCAGGAGTCGGTGTGCAATTTAGTGACCTCGATAATGGCGCTGCACGTAACAAGATTGAGACCTATCTTGCCGGTGCGCTTGAGTCAGACCGCGCTACACACACAATGTAGACAACCCATTATTATCCCCAATATTTACTACCTGACACATTACTATGCTTGTTGACTCCCATTGCCATATCGACCTCATGGACTACGAAAAACTGGGCGGTGATCCGCAGAGTGCGGTTGCCTATGCGCATGAAAATGACATTGGCTACATGCTGTGTGTATCCGTGGATCTCGAACAATACCCCAGCATGCTTGAAACTATCGCAAATATGGACCGTGTCTTTGCATCGGTTGGCGTACATCCAAACCACCATGAAGGCATCGATCCAGGCGTTGAAGAGCTCGTTGAACTGGCCGCGCACCCAAAAGTTATTGCCACAGGCGAGACAGGGCTCGATTATTTCCGCAGTGAAGGTGATCTGGAGTGGCAGCGTGATCGATTCCGCCGCCATATCGAAGCGGCCAAGCAATCAAACAGGCCGCTTATCATCCACAGCCGTGAAGCAAAAGAGGATACGATAAAAGTTCTGCAAGAAGAAAATGCCCGTGATATTGGCGGAGTCATGCATTGTTTTGCTGAAGACTGGGAAATGGCACAACAAGCCATGGATCTTGGTTTTTATATCTCATTCTCAGGTATCGTCACCTTCAAAAGCGCAACGACACTGCAAGACGTTGGTCGACGCGTCCCGCTTGACCGTATGCTCGTCGAAACAGACTCTCCATGGTTAGCGCCGGTACCTTTCAGGGGGAAAACCAATCAACCGGCCTATGTCAAACATGTCGCCGAGTTTCTTGCTGAGCTTCGTAACGACAGTTTTGAAAATATTGCTGCGGCTACCACAGAGAACTTCTTCGCCTTATTCAGCTCAGCTACACGCCAGGGGTAAGCTTAGAAAATACAAGAGCAGGGGGGCTCAAGCATCCTTACGTGCACGCCCTTGTACAAACTCAATTGCATCAGCAATCGCATCCTTAATCGACTTTTCCATCGCCTGGCGCTCTTCACCGGTCATAAAAAAGGCCATATCAACGTGATGACGGATATAACGAGGAGGGAGGCTATTGAGCGTGACACAGGCAACATCCGCGAGAAAATCAGGATCATCCGCGTATTCGTCTCCAAGCATTTTCATAATCTCACTATATACATGCTGTTCGTAGTAATTCCCGACCGTATCAAAATTCATAATCCAATCCTCATTATTTGACAGATATATCGGCAACCAGACCGTGTTCTGAAGCTATTGGGGCTGGTTATACGCGCTTTATTTTAGATTTGATTCAAGGGTATTCAGCGCGTGATCCAACACCTCACAAGGGGTATAAAAATGAGGTGAAAACCGGATACCACCGCCACGTGGTGCGCAAATAACACCCCGTTCCATAAGCTTGCCATGCACCACGCCTGGATCATTATCATTAAGCTTGAATGTCACAATCCCGGCATGACGGTGCTTATCTATCGGGGTAATCAATTCAACACCCTGTATATTATTAAGTTTATCAATTAGATATGACGTGTTTTTAAAGATGTTTCTTGTGATCTGTTCGAGGCCTATATCACTGAAAACAGACAGGCTCGCATCAAGTGCCTGTATCGACAGCATATTCGGGCTGCCACACTCAAAACGCTGCCCACTCGCTGCCACGTCCCAGTCTTTAGCATCGAAATCATACGGATTTTGCACCATACGCCAACCAAACTCATGTAACGAAAGGCCTGCACGTGCCTCTGGCCGTGTATAAAAGACCGCCAGGCCTTCAGGTCCAAGCATCCATTTATGGCCATCTGCCATAACAAAATCAGCCTGAATTGCCTGTACATCCATATCCACAACACCGATGCTCTGTATGGCATCAACACAGAACAAAACCTGTTGATCAGTGCAATATTGGCCTAATTTGGCCAGATCCAGCCTGAAGCCGGTGTCATAACGCACAGAACTGACCGATAACAAGCGGGTTTTGGCGTCAAAATGCTCAAAAAGGGCGCTTTCAGGATCATCACAGGCCTCTATATCAACTTGTCGCACTTCAACGCCATAAGGTTCAAGCGACTGCCAAACGACTCTATTGGATGGAAATTCACCTGCTGGAATAACCACGTTGTCACCAGGCTGCCAATCAAGACCATGAGCGACCATAGAGAGCGCCTCAGACGTGTTTTTAACCAGCGCGATATCATCGGTTGACGCGGCATTAATCAGTTTTGCGAGCTTTGTTCTCAAGTCCTGCTCAACAGATTCCCATCGAGGGTAGTAGCGAGCGCCGTACTTTACATTTTCTTCGGCAAAGGCTGTAACACGCTCCAGCGTTCGTTTTGGCCACGGGGCGACCGCAGCATGATTCAAATAGGCTGTACCGGGGTCTTGTGGAAATTCATCTATATAATTCATATGCTTTTTTGTCATTACTTGTTATTGATGCATGCACGCATAACAGTGTAATAGTTACTTTGAGGTGTCAATGACCCTGGCAGTGTAACTATATATTAATGCGCATAATATATATTATGTAAAGTTATTGATTATGAACGCAAACACATGTAGCTGTAGAGCTGGAAGGTAGAAAGAGATTTCCTTACTATAATTAAAACAACAAGACGGCCGAAAAGGATTCCATACATGAAATCTACCCAGGCAAGCTATGCAATTAAATTTACATGCGCGTATTGTGAATCAATACAATGCATTGATGATGTACTGGAAGAGATCGAGATTGACGGTCAAGTCGTTAGAAGTGCCATTGTTGATTGCCAGGCATGTAGCCATGAGAATAAGCTTATTTTAGGTAGCGCTGAAGAAGATCCTGGTAGCAATTCAGGCGATGAGGTTGATAATTCAGAAGGATGCTGATTACAAATTTATCTGTTCGTCACTTTAAGAGCAAACCTGAGCACCCTTTTATTCTTCAATGCTCAATGGCAGTTCAAACCAGAACGTTGCGCCGTGTCCCACTTCAGAGTCAAAACCAATTGAACCACCCATATTCCGTATAAGCTCTCTTGATATGGCAAGACCTAAACCTGTTCCACCGATTGAACGGGTGTCTGATGAATCTGCCTGGGAAAATTTATCGAATATATGCGTCGCAAATTCCTTACTGATACCTGGCCCATAATCTTGTACGGAGACGCGTACCCGGTCAATATCATCATCAATATAAACATCAATGCTTGAACCTGGATCAGAGAATTTTGCTGCGTTAGATATGAAGTTGGACAACACTTGCAACAAGCGATTTTCATCTACGCGAACATTATATGACTCATTTACTGTACGTAAGCTGATTTTCACATCAAACTGGTTTACATAGGACTCATTCATTTTTATCGAACGTCTAACCATATCTGCCAAATCATGGCGGCGTAAATTAAACTCCATTTTCCCACTGGCAATCTTCTCCATGTCTAGAAGATCATTTATCAGCAGCGTCAATCTTTCTGTGTTCCCCGATGCAATATCCAATAACTCACGCGTTTTGTCCTGAAGCTCGCCTGTCACACCACCGGTAATTAATCGAAGCGTTCCATTAATAGCGGTCAACGGCGTACGCAACTCATGACTCACCGTCGAAACGAATTCATTCTTCATTTCTTCAAGCTGTTTTCTTTCTGTAATGTCCTGCGCCACCCCCAGATAACCAATCACCCTTCCATCAGATGATTTAACTGTTGTAACACTTAGAATAACAGTTAAAAAACTGCCGTCTTTAGTAATATAGGTCCACTCTCGCGTTTCCGATCCCTGCATCTCAGGAAGCTCAACAAATACCCGAAACCCTTCTATTTCTTTTTTTAACGCGCTGGACAATTCCAACCCTCTTATCCTAACCTCTTCCATTAAGTGAATTTTAGCGGGTGTCTCTTTTCCCACCATTTCACTTGCTTGATAACCAAGCATCTTTTCTGCACCCGCATTAAACATCGTAATCAATCCGTTGGTATCTGTTGTTATCACTGAAATCTCTGTAGCTGCATTCAAAACAGCATTTAGCTCTGCTGTGCGCTTTATCAACGTTTCTTCGTTTTCTTTTCGATCAGTGATATCAGATTCGATTGCCATGAAACCAATCAACTCATCCCCTTCAAAGATCGGATCGCAATCGACATGAACCCAGTAAGGTTTTTTGTTTTTCGAATAATTAATAATGTCTTCAGAAAAACCTTCTTTCATAGCCAACTTTTCTGAAATCCTCGATACTGTTTCCTGGTCTGTAGCATCACCCTGCAATACCCTGCCAGGTTTCTGACCCAAGACTTCATCCAACTCATACCCTGTCAATTTTATAAAGGCATCGTTAATCCATTCAATTTCACCATCCGGATTCGTAATTACAACACCATTAGTTGTTCTACTTGCGACGATAGACATTAATTTTAGTTTGTCTGTGCTTTCGTCAACAATCGCAACAAGACTGTCTTTTTCTTGCTGCAAGGATTGATAGCTTTCTCGGACCTGGCTTGCCAGGTTATCGAGTGTTTCTGAGAAATTTGAATATTCTTTTATGTATTCGTACGGGAGTTTAAATAAGTTTTCATCCGTAATAGACTGAGTCATTTCTTTACCTGCTGAATTTAATAATTCAACAGGGTACGTAAATAATTTACTCAAGAAATACGATACAAAAATCGCACCGAGCATAATCACAACAAGAATCAGGAATAATTCTGCTTTAAGCGTATTAACTTGATGAACTATTGGTGCCGCAGCTTTTAATATAATAATGCGCTGGAGATTGTTTTGAGGTTGCTGCACATCAATTTCAATGGTGTACCACCCTCCTTGCCATTGTTTCATTACCGACTGTTCATTTTCGGGCAACCAGATATTTATATTTTCACCCCGCTTAACAAGCCGATATGAATCGGTAAAGTTTGGTAAATTCACATTAGTCTGATAAACAGTCTCATTATCACCCTGTAAGGTTACGTCCACCTCATAGGGTTTAACCAAATTGTTTATCTCTAAATAATCACCTTTAAAGCTCTCCCCTTTCAACACGTACTCAACTTGTTTTGCAACCACTTGCATATCGCTAATGGTTTTTACTTCAAGCCCATTACTTGCTTTGTGGCTACTCAATACAGCGGGAACTGAACCAGATACAAGGGTCAGGATAAGGACTGTGTTAAACAAAAGTGGCTGCATACCTATCCGCTTCTGTTTTCTAATCACGACTTCTATCAGAAAATATAAAAGACTCGCAATTGCCACATTAAACATTCCATTCAGGGTTTGTTTAAGCGCGATAAGGCCCGATGTATTGACACCTAAACTGAGCAACTGTGAATAACAGAAAATGACCAGTGGCAGCCCCAGGAGAATCCAATACAGGAAATCTATAACTACGGTGTTTCTGTAGCCACGTCTCCAGCCTTCTGCGAGCCATAAAGCTTCAACAAAAAAGATAATGGCCGCATACATGTGGCCCCATAAATAGTATGTATATAAGCCAGCAACAACTGCAATCACCATTACACAGTAACGACCGAGTGTCATGGCAGCATACATGACAAAAATCGAACCAAATATGAAATCAACGCCGTAGAAAAGTGGTAGTGATGCGGCATTTCCCAAAAAAGCAAGAATAGATAATAGAGTCGTGAGTATTATTATTTGCCTCATGAATTTATTTCTACCTTTGTTGTAAGAGACACAAATAATAGACCATTTACCAACTTTCCCTAAAACGCGAATGTCCCTGAATTACTAGGGTATTTAGGCGTGCATACATATCGTATTAACCTTTATATTCTATCGGTCAGGCTAGATATATTCTAAAGTTCAATTTAGCAGAAAGGACTACTTATCTTCACGTTTGATTAAAGTCGAGTAGCTTCCTCGTGGAGTAACTCGGTGAGTAATTTTGTACCCGGTCCTTGTCCAGCCTGTTTACCCTGGACGAGGTACAGCATTGCCTGGTATTGCCCGCCTGCTTCTAAATCAAGTGGTTTAATTTGCCCTGCCTCAATGTGTTTGGCGACAACGTGTTCGGGTAACCAACAAAACCCGAGCCCTGTCATTAATGTTGTTAGCGCCGTTTCCATACTGCTAACACTCCAACGGTGATCAGATCCGAGCCAACCGACATCTTGCTGGTGGTGTTCACCTGAATCATTAATCACTAATTGAAGTTCATCCTCAAGATCAGAGGTAGTAAGGGGGCGTCCTAATTTATGTAAAGCGTGATCGATATGGCTGACAGCGATAAAGTTAATATTAAGCAACGGTTCACCCAGAAAAACAGGTGGTACATTCGCACAAATGGCAATGTCTGCATTTCCTTGTAACAGCGCATCCTCAGCGCCAGATAAAACGACTTCTTTAAGCTGGACACGACAACCATGACTTTGCGGTGCATACCGGCCCAAGGCATTCATTAATATATCCGTTGGGAATGCCGCATCAACGACCAGGTTGATTTCTGACTCCCAACCCTGCTCAAGCCCTTCTGCAAACTGCTCGACCTCCTCAGCCTGCTTGAGAAGCAGCCGTGCCCTTCTTAACAATGCTTTCCCTTCATCGGTGAGAACAGCCTTACGACCTTCCACGCGTAATAGCGACACCCCAAGCTGCTCTTGTAACTTCGCAACGGTATAACTGACTGAAGACTGGCTTTTGTGGAGCGCCTCTGCTGCACGTGCAAAACCGTCATGATCCACCACCGCTTGCAAGGCTCGCCATTGTTCCAGGGTGACGTGTAAACTAGCCATAGGCACAACCCATCTAATAATTCGATTATTAAAAGCAATATTTTGCGCTTTTATATTAATTAAGACAATATATATTAATCCTCGTCAGCACATGATTCTTAAAACTTTCCTATACGAGGACATATCAATGCAAAAACTTACACACTTGGCAGGTCGACTACTTATCGCGCAGATCTTCCTGATGGCAGGTATAAATAAGATTGGCGGCTATGCGGGTACACAGGGCTACATGGAGTCCATGGGTGTGCCAGGGGCATTACTACCATTGGTTATCATTCTTGAGGTCGGTGGTGCCCTCGCCCTAATCGCCGGTTGGCAAATGCGATGGATTTCAATTGCCCTGGCCGGATTTAGTATCCTGTCGGCCGTCACCTTCCATGCAAACCTGACAGATCAGGTCACGATGATTATGTTCATGAAGAACCTGGCCATTGCAGGAGGCCTGCTAATACTTGCCAGCCAAAATATACGAGACACGATCAGTATCGATCACCGCCTGCTTGCACGTACATAAGGCTAAAAGAAAATACCGGGTACGGTAGGTAGATCGTACCCGGTTAACCACTACAAATGGAGACGTAAAATGAGCTTACTGGTCGATGGTGATTTAAAAGAAGACTGGTTCGATTCTGAACAAACAGATGGTGAATTCATCCGTAAGGATTCACAGTTTCGTAACTGGGTGACAGCGGATGGCAAACCCGGTCCAACTGGACATGGCGGTTATAAGGCCGAGGCTGGACGTTACCACCTGTATGTCTCACATGCCTGTCCATGGGCACACCGTACGTTAATCTTTAGAACCCTGAAAAAACTTGAAGATGTCATCAGCTTTTCAGTTGTACATCCCTACATGGGGAGTAAGGGCTGGAGCTTTGAATCATGTCCAGACCTGCATAACGATGAAGCAGACGGAGACCCCATCTATGACCATGACTTCCTGTTCAAAAACTATGCAATGGCCGACCCTGACTACAGCGGTATTGTGACAGTACCCGTTTTATGGGACAAAAAACAAAACACCATTGTGAATAACGAATCATCGGAAATTATTCGCATGCTCAATAGCGGCTTCGGTGATCTGGCTAACGAACTTGATATGTACCCAAATCACTTACGAGAAGACATTGATGAAATAAATGCTTTTATTTATGACAATATCAATAACGGCGTTTATAAAACGGGCTTTGCGACAACACAGGCCAGTTATGAGAGCGCCTTCAGTAAACTGTTTGATGCATTGGATACTGTCGAACAACGACTCAACCAACAACGTTACCTGGTAGGAAACGAATTGACGGAAGCCGACTGGCGCCTGTTCACGACCCTGCTTCGTTTTGACCCGGTCTATGTCGGTCATTTCAAATGCAACCGACGACGCATCGCAGACTACCCGAATCTGTCTAACTATTTACGCGAGCTGTATCAGCACCCGGGTATCTCAAACACGGTAAACATGGAGCACATCAAGCAACACTACTATACAAGTCACCCAATGATTAACCCGACGGGTATCGTGCCACTTGGTCCTGACACTGATCTTAATGCCCCTCATGACCGCCAGAGGTTTTCGATATGAATATAGAAAAACACACAGCACAGGAAACCATGGAAGGTGATGGTGTAACCGTTAAGCGTTTAATGCCTGTCGGGGGCCTTCGCAACTACGATCCTTTTGTACTCTGGGATCATTTCAGCATCACGCCTGGGAACGGTTTTCCCGATCACCCACATCGTGGCTTTGAGGCGATCACGTACATGTTCAGTGGCAGCATGCAACATACAGATAACCTGGGGAATCAATCAACCGTCAAGACGGGCGGCGCACAGCGCTTCACTGCGGGCAGTGGCATTATTCATTCAGAAATGCCGGGTAAAGATGACAAGAGCGAGGGGATACAACTCTGGATAAACCTGCCCAAGTCGTTAAAAACGCTCCCGGCCGCCTATCAACAGGCAGGTTCGGATGTCATTCCTGTGCATATAACTAATGGTGTCACGATCAGGACAATCGTCGGCGAAGGCTCACCTGTGTTACTCAATACACCTGTCCGTTACGAGGATATAACACTCGATGAAGGCACAAAACACAGTATTCATGTCACGGAGGGCTTCAGGGGGTTTTTATATATCGTAACCGGCAAAGTCATGATAGATGGAGAAGTCATAAATACTGGCGAGGCTATATTTGTAGAGTCGCCCCACCCACTTGATATAGATGCAATTGATACTAGCCGCTTAATGGTATGTTTAGGTAAGCCTCACCATGAGCCTATTCACCAACATGGCCCCTATGTCGATTAAAATGTGTTATCCATATTCCGGATGACACCTGTTACGATCCCCAGGATCTGCACTTCTTCATTACGCAAATGAATTGGTGACATT
>Ga0316207_10000858_pt1 | contig 42426 bp, 33 predicted proteins | sample 6weekpyrite_MG_FD_204943 | JGI IMG/M metagenome (GOLD analysis project Ga0316207, IMG submission 204943) | Microbial mat bacterial communities from mineral coupon in-situ incubated in ocean water Damariscotta River, Maine, United States -... | ecosystem: Environmental > Aquatic > Marine >... | reverse complement strand
TTAAATGCAAAAAAGTGGTTCACGTAATAAACATTGTCCATTACCTCTTCTGCGCTTAATTTTGAAGAATCAGCTGTATAAGCTAAATTTGGATTTACTCCCGCACTTAGTGTTGTTGCACCTAGCATAGATAGTGCAATAAACGCTTTCGCAACTCTTTTGTTTTTTAGCATTTTTTTCCTTGTAAGAATTGAATTCACTAGTAAACTAGCGTAGCTAACTATTTCCGTACTTTTATTCAACCGTTATTCTAACATATATAATACTAAAAGTTATATTAGTCGGACAATAATTGTATTAAATAATTTTATGAATAAAAAAAAACATATATAGAAAATTCTAATCTTACAAAATTTTAAAAATAAATGGAATTAAAATTGCTTGTTTAAATTTTAAAAAGGACTTTTCATGAAAGTTAAGCATATGTTTTCAGATGATGATAGACAGATAATTGAATGTGCCTTAAAAAATGAAAAAAATGGCGTTGTTAAAGAGAGATTAATTGCCATCAATATGTTTTTACAAGGACTTGAAAAAAATAGCATAGCAAAACAGTTGAATAGGAACAAAGACACGGTAGGAAGGTGGATAAACTCATTTGACAAAGGTGGCATAGAAGAGCTATATGATTCACGTGGGGGAGATAGAAAGAGTAAATACTTCAACATTGCCTAAATAAATATTATTATTTGTCGATATTTATGCTTTAGTTTGATTTTTATTATAGTACAATCTTGTATTCGATAATAAAAGGCTTACTATGGGCTATAAAATTAATACCAATGTAGCGGCAATGAACTCATTGGCAATGGGAAGTATTTATAATAGAGACTTAGATAACTCTCTAGCAAGATTAAGCTCTGGTCTTAGAATAAATAGTGCGGCTGATGACTCTTCTGGACTATCAATCGCAAACTCTCTTAGAGCTCAAGCTTCTGGGCTAGGTCAAGCAATATCAAACTCAAATGATGCTATTGGAATAGTACAAATTGCTGATAGAGCTATGGATGAGCAGATTAAAATTATAGAATCTATCCGTACTAAAGCAACGCAAGCTGCTCAAGATGGACAAACGAGCGATACAAGACTATCTATTCAAAAAGATGTTAATCGTTTAGTGGAGAGTTTAAATAACATAGCTACTACAACCTCTTTTAATGGTCAAGCGTTACTAGCAGGTACATTTACAAATAGAAAATTTCAAATTGGTGCATACTCAAATCAAACAGTTAACTTAAATATTGGTGCAACAGATTCTACAAAGGTTGGTCAAGTTCATTATGAAACTGGTATTGATACACTTGCTAAAGCTACTAAAGATGTTAGTCTAACATTTAGTGCAGGAAGCAAAGATATTAAACTTGCAACTGCTAGCATTGACTACTCTTCAGGTAGTGGTATTGGAGCATTAGCAAGTGTTATAAATAAAGCTACTGACTTAACTGGTGTTAAAGCAAGTTACCTAGTTGAGTCTACTACAACATCAAGGGTTGCAGCAGGAGATATATCTAATATTTCAATAAATGGTATATTAATAGGTGATTTATCTTCTGTTGCAGAGAGTGATTCTGATGGAAGGTTAACTACTGCGATTAATAACCTCTCTACTCAAACAGGTGTAGTCGCATCTATTGATACTCAGGGAAGGTTAAATTTAAATTCTAATGATGGCCGAGGTATACTTGTTAGTGCTGGTGGTAGTCTTGGTGGTGTAGAAGATGGAAACTATGGGAGACTGACTCTTTCTCGTCAAGATGCAAAAGATATTGTTTTTGCTGTCTCTTCAAATGGAGGAAATGGAGATTTAAGCGATATTGGGCATAAAACAAGAGCAGAGACTACATTAAACTTGACTAATTTAGGTGGTAACTTTACAAGCGCTGATGCGATAGCGATTGGTGCTAGTGCAAATAGTGCTGTAGACTTAGATTTAAGTGGTGGAATTGGCGCGGGAGTTACAAGCCTTAAAGGTGCTATGGCTGTTATGGATATTGCACAATCTGCTCAAACTGTATTAGATAGTATAAGAGCAGATCTTGGTTCTGTACAGAATCAACTAACTTCTATTGTAGACAATATTTCTATTTCACAAGTAAATGTTTCATCAGCTGAATCTACAATCAGAGATGTTGACTTTGCAGCAGAGAGTGCTAACTTTACAAAACTAAACATTCTAACTCAAGCTGGTACATTTGCTCTTACTCAAGCTAATAATGTCCAGCAAAATGTACTAAGATTACTTCAATAGAGTTCTAAAAAACTCTAAAAGAAGTAACCAACTTTAACTAAAACATTGCGTCCATTTTGAGGGTATGGATTAACAGAGCCACCAACTTCATAATCTGCATCAGTTATATTATAGATACCAAGACTAAGTTCTAAATTTTTATTAAATCTTGAGTAAAAATTCACGTTAGCTACAGTATACCCAGGGTTATTTGCTAAATTTTGATTTGTTACAGAAGATATAAACTGTACAGTCGGAGAGAAATATAAATTATAATCTTTATGCATTAGATAACTAAGTCCACCTTTTAACATTGAAGTTGGATAACCCTTAATATCATTACCTTGTACATTTGTAACGTCACTACTTTGACTTAATACCTTTAGATAGGAATAGTTTAAAAACCATTCCAACCTATCATCTCCTTGATATTTTAACTCAGCTTCTACACCACCAACTTTTAAGCTTCCAAGATTAACATACTTAGCACCATTACGAACAACCAAGTCCTCATACTCTGTCCTAAAAATAGTGACCCTTGCATTTACAGATGAGTCTAATAGTGTCTGATAAACTAATTGAAAGTTGTCACTTTTTTCAGGTTCTAAATCATCTGGTGCGCCATACCCAAGTGCTGGATTAGCGTTTCTATAAAAATATAGTGGTGAAAGAAAAGCGTGAGAATAGATTGCTTTAATAACTGAGCGTTCATTTAAGTAGTAGTTAAATGCAATACGTGGAGACAGCTCACCACCAACCTCATCAAAATGGTCATACCTAAGGCCTAAGTTGACAATTACCCTATCATTGAATTTATACTTATCTTGTAAAAAAACAGAATACTTCAACTCAGTATCAGATGGCATATCATAACTATTTGGTGCAGTACCTACTGTTAATGTATTCTGAAGGCTATCAAATCTATCTGCTTCAATTTTAAAACCACTTAAAAGTGTGTGCTTACCTTGATAGTACTTAGCTCTATAATCTAAACCATAGCTATAATTTAACGCATGTAGATCTAACCCTACATAACTTCCATCACGTCCAGCAGATATTACCTGTGGTGCTTCTAACTCAAACCTCTGAAAAAAATGATTCAGTTCAAAAACAAAATTTTTATATATTGGTTTAGCAGTAAAACCTATACTTGTCTGTTCAACATTTTGATATATTTCAAAAGGAGCTAAATCAGTAAATTCTAACAACTGACCTTTTGATGACCTCTCTTGAACTCTTTTATTCTTTGTATGATTTGCTACAAACTTATATAGTTCAGAATCGTATTTAAACCCTACATCAAAATTATCTGGAATTTCATTAATAGTCTGTGTAGCTGAAATAGCATTAACTGCATAATCATTTTGTGAATCTACAGAAACATTCTCGCCATCTATATCAAGATAATGAGCCCAAGCTAACAAGTTACCCTTTTTGTAAGTAACATCTACTCCATGTGTTCTAAAACTACCTAGTGTAATTCCAGCATAAGTGCCATCTTCTGTATGCGAGGGAGATGAATTTAAAGAGACAACACCAGTTAATGCCATGTCTCCATAAATACTTCCAGCAGAACCTCTTAAAACCTCTACAGAATTTAAAGATTGCATACTTATAGAATTATCAATTGCGACAGAGTTAAAAAGGCTATTATTCATGCGATAACCATCTCTCATAAATAGAGTCTTTTGAGTAGTAGACCCAAAGACTCCACGCTGTACATAAAGTTGTTCATTTGAATCTTGTGCAATATATGAACCAGGTTGATAAGACAATATATCAAAAAGGTTCCTAAAACCATAACGTTTCATTTGATATTGATTTATCACATTTATAACAGCAGGTGCTTCACTCTCTTTTTCTAAATAAGTTGAGGCACTTTCGACTTTAACGTCCATCAACTCTTCAAGACTCATCTCAAAAAGAAGCCTCATTTTATCATTCTCTTCACTTGCTAACATAAACGGTACATATAGTATATAAATTATTAAAATTCTAATTAGCATGACTTATCCTAAATATAAATTTTATCTATTCTAGTACATTGTATTTTAAACAAATCTTAATTTACTATGCCAAGACCACTATTTTCTGTTAAAAAAATTATATTGTTATCATAATGTAACGTATAGTCTATTGGATTATAAGAGGCTAAAATTGGAGCATCTAAATCTAAAAACTTAATTATACCTGAACTTAATGCAAGATGAGCTGCAGCTGCTACGCTAATGGGATTTTCTAGCATTGATCCTACCATACAAAATATATTGCCTATTTTTGCAACATCTATAATTTTCTTAGCCTCTTGTAGTCCACCACATTTCATAAGTTTTATGTTTATCATGTCACAACCATTATGAGCTATAATACTTTTAGCATCTTTAGAATTAAACACACTCTCATCTGCAAGTATTGGAAAAATATCCATACTCTTTAGTTCTGCCATACCATTAATGTCATCTTTTTTAAGAGGCTGTTCTATTAGGAGTATTGGTATATCTTTTAAAGTTTGCATGATTTTTTTTGCTTCACTTAAATTCCATGCTTGATTAGCGTCTAGTAAAAGTTTCGCGTCTGGCAAAGCTTGATGAATTTTTTGTACAACCTCTATTGAATGTTTAGAGTTATCTCCTAATTTTATTTTCAATTGTTCAAAACCACTCTCAAAGGACTCTTTACTATCTTTAACCATCACATCAATCTCACCTAGACTTATTGTAATGCAAGTCTCTAATGTTTTGTATGCTCCACCTAAATACTCATAAAGAGGTTTTTTGGCTTCTTTTGCTAATAAGTCATGTAGAGCAATATCTACACATGCTTTTGCACTGCTATTTTTCTCACAGCAGTTTTGAACCTCATCTAAAAGAGAACTATCTAGTTTTTTATTTAAAATAGAAGGCATAATTATATTTTCAATGCTATTTATAATGCTCTCTTTACTCTCACCAGTTATAGCAACAGTAGGTGCAGCAGCTCCAAAACCTACTAAGTTATCATCAGTATGAAGCTCTAAAACAATGTCATCAATAAACTCTACTCTTCTCAAAGATGTTACAAAAGGTTTCTTTAGTGGTAACTGCATTGAACTTAATTTATATGAAGTTATTTTCAACTCAAAGATTCCTACTATTTTTAATTAGCTCTTTTAACTCTTGTACCTCTTGTACTAAAAGATTGATTTTTTCATGTTCATCTGTTATCTCCTCTTTCATATGCTCATCTTGCATCTTTTGCATTTCACCTATTATTACAGCGACAAAAAGGTTAAAAAATACAAAAGCAGCGATTATTACAAAACTTACAAAATATGCCCACGCCCATGGATAAACCTCCATAGCCTCATACATAACATCTGTCCAATCTTCAAAAGTTAAGACCCTAAATAGTGTGAGCATTGCAGTTAAAAAGTTATTCCAAAGACCTGATGGTAAATCAGAGAATACAAAACTTCCTATAATCGCATAAATATAGAAAATTATAAACATCAAAATAACAATATCAATTATAGAGGGAACCGCTTTTACTAGCATATCAATAATAGATTTCAGCTCTGGTCTTGATGTAAAAAGACGTAAGATTCTAAACACACGCATAAGTCTTGCAATAGCTGCAAATGAGCTATTTTCTAATGGTATCAGCGTAATTGTAACAATTATAAAATCAAAAAGGTTCCAGCCATTTTTAAAAAAATCAAAAAATCTATCTTCTGCACTCATTTTTATTATAAGTTCTATAACAAAATATACTGTTACAAACATATCAAAAATATATAAAAGATTTCCATATGGTTTAGATGCTTCCTCTAAAGTGTGAAAACCTAATATGACTGCATAAAGTATAATTATTGTTGTAGTTAGGTTTGAAAACCATCTTGAATCTCGAACCTGTTTCACTTTTTCTATAAGCATAATTTAAAGCCTTAAAAATTTATGCAATTATACACATATTTTTTGATGCGTTACACCCATGTTAGCTAAAAAATCAAGAAGAGATTGACACTATAATAGACATTGCGTTTGACTCCCTGCAGCATTTGAACTAAGCATTAAAATTTTGCAACTATTTTCTAATATTGCAATTTTTTTAATCATCAGGTCAATATTTCGACCATAAACATAAACACCATAACCACGAATAACAAGTAGAGAGTCTTCACGCTCAATAAAACGTTTATAAATCTCTGTGTGTGCTCGTTCATACCAATCTTCAAAATGTTTTGGATCATAAATAATAGTTTCACCAATATTCTTTGATCCAAAATAGTCAACTGGCTTTATAGTTCTATTATTAATCGCGTAAGATGTTGTAAAAGGTGGCATTGTGTAAGATACAAATTTAGCATCTAAAATATTTTCATAAATTGACTGATGAATCATAGCATCAACACTAGCACTCTTCCAGCGATAATCCATGGAAAAGTCAAGTTCAATAAGGCTATCATCAGATAAATCATCAAAAATAGCTTCACGTTTATTGATTAAAAAACTATGTGTATCTATTTTTGCAGAGATTGAACCATGAAAAATTCCAACAAAATCTTTTCTAAACATTGCAAGTGCTAAATGCTTTAATTCCTGTTTTAAGCCCACAACATTTTCCTTTAAGTACTTTGATTATGAGATTTTATCTAAAAAGTACTATGTAAAATACTATGTTAAGTATATAAGTTTTAAATAGTAATCAAAATATAATTTTTATTATATAATACTAATAACTACTAAATAAATTACTCACCTTAAGGTAAAAATCATATGAAGCATCTACTTACTGTTCTAATTGCACAACTATTTATCTCATCTACATTGAGTGCAAATTACCTAAAGAGTGTATGGACACGTCAAATTAATAGCCCTAACAATAATATTGCAAGATATATGGCGTTTGATAAAAATGATAGTTTTTACATATATTCTTACAAAGAGAACAAACCATATTTATCAAAATTTTCATCTAATTCAAGTTTTTTATGGTCAATAAAACAAGATTATGTTTCTAATGAGACTATTTTTAAAGACCAATACTCTTATTTAACTGGGAGTAAGGGTTCAAATGCATTTATTTCTAAATTTACATCAAATGAGAAGGAGCTATGGACAACATATTTTGGTGGGCTGGGTATTGATTCATTTAATTCTTTACTAATCGATTCAAAAGATAATGCATATGCTACTGGCTTTACTAGTGGACTAACTTATAATCCTTCAACATCAACTAAAGCAGGAGGACTAATACCATCAACAAAAATAATTGTTGCAAAAGTAGATTCTAATGGTACTAAAAAGTGGATAGTAGAATACAATAATGGAACAAAGTTTAATTCAATTAATCCTCAAGATAGTGGTACTAGTTTAGTATTGGATAAAGATAATAATCTATATGTAACAGGTTCAGCTACATGGAATTTACCAAAAAATACACATGATACAAATGATGGTGTTTTTCTCAGCAAATTTACAACAGATGGGATACACCTATGGACACGTCAATATGGTCACAATAGAAGTGCGTCAAAGATTTTAATAAAAGATAATTTTATTTATGCTGTTGGGAAAAATTTTCTTATGAAATTAAACTTTGATGGCAATACAATATAGACACTAGATAATAAGAATATGGACACTAGATAATAAGAAATTGTATTCTTCTGATATTGAAAACATGGTTATTGATAGCAGTGGAAACATAATCGTATCAGGAAGCACATACAGTTCTGCTGCTGGTAATCTTAATAAAGGCTCAATGGATGTATTTATATCAAAAATATCTACTGATGGTAAAGTCTTACACAATAAATTGCTTGGAACAACCAAGGCAGACCGTACTACCTCATTAGGTATTGATAGTAAAGACAATATTTATCTACTATGGGAGTCACTAGGAAATATTAAAGGTTATATAAATACTAATAACAGTTGGCATACTTTTATCTCAAAGTTTACAGAAGACACAACAGAACCATTAAACCTTTCTAATAGCTCATTAACATATAAAAAACGTAATGACTCTTTAGTTAGTTGGCAACTAATTTCTCTTGTATTTCCTGCATACATTAAAGTTTCAGAACTAAATGTTAAACAGATATATGGATGGGACTTTTATGATAAAGAGTTTTTTACTCCCATAGAGCTTGAAGCAGGAAAAGGCTATTGGGTATTTCCAAATAGTGCTGAAATAATTAATTTTTCAAAACAGACTTTTTACGAAAAAAAAGAATTATTTACTTACATGAAAAAGAGGTATGACATTATCTCTAAATTTAATAGATGGGATTTACTTGGTACACCGTTTGATACAACAGTTGAAGAGCTTAAAAAGGAGATTGGTTTTAAAGACATTGTAACATTTAACCCTGTGGGCTATAAATTTATAACTAATAGTAACTCACCTATTAAAGCTGGTACTGGATTTTGGGCTAAGTAACTGTTAGTTTAGTGTAAAAACTTCTTTTAAGTGCTTTACGTGTAGGATTTTATTTAAAAAAGATTATCCTTGAAAAAACCACATATTCCCGTTTTACTTAATGAAGTTATAGAAAGCTTTTCTAACATAACAGATGGTACAGTAATTGACTGTACACTTGGTTACGCTGGTCACTCCTATGCGATATTAGAATCAAACAAAAACATCTCTCTCATTGGAATTGACCAAGACAAAACAGCAATTGAATATTCAACAAATATTCTTGAACCATTTAACGATAGAACAAAAATTTTACAAGGACGTTTTGCAGACAAAATTGAAGAAGCCATAAAGATAAGTCCTAAAATTAGTGGCATTTTAGCCGATATTGGTGTGTCATCTTTGCAACTTGATAGTAATGAGCGGGGTTTTGGTTTTAATGATATGTCATTAGACATGCGCATGAATCAAAACCAAACTCTAAGTGCATATGAGGTGATTAACAACTATTCTCAAACTGAGCTTGAACATATCTTTAGAGAGTATGGGGAGGTTCAGTCTTGGAGAAAAGTAGCTGAAATAATTATAAAAAATAGACCAATTGAGAGTGCAAAAAAATTAAGTGAGCTTGTTTCACCTTTTGGAAAACGTGGTAGTAAAATTCACTCATCAACTCTAATTTTTCAAGCAATTAGAATTGAGGTAAATGATGAGCTAGGCGAACTAAATAGACTGTTAGAGAGTATAGAAAATTTTGCACCTAATGGATGTCGTGTAGCTATTATATCTTTTCATTCACTTGAAGATAGGATTGTTAAACAAAAGTTTAAAGAGTGGATGAAAAGTTGTATTTGTGATTCTCACGCTATGCGTTGCACCTGTGGGAACAACCATTCAAAAGGAAAAGTAGTGACAAAAAAACCTATAACAGCCTCACCTGAAGAGCTTAAAATAAATCCTCGCAGTAGAAGTGCAAAAATGAGAGTATTCGATTTTGCAAGTTAGTACAAATGAGCGTAACGATTTATTAGATGAACTAAAAATATTTACTCCAAGGGGTATTGAACTACGTACACTCCTAAGTTTAACGCTCATAATCGCAATAATTTTTTTATTACTTTTTCCAAAAATATTTTTACGAAATAGTATATACTATGACAGTAGGGAGATAGCTACGCAAGAGAGACGAAATGAACTTTTAAAAGAGCAAAATAAAAATTTACGACTTCAACTTCAACAAATGAAATTTAAGAATTTGGTTATAGATACTATTTTTTAACTTTTAGAGTCTCAATTTTTTCTATAATCTGAGATATAACCCAATCAGGCGTTGATGCACCTGCTGAAATACCACAAAGAGTTTTATTCTCAAACCATTTAGATTCAAGTTCAGCTTCTGATTCAATCAAATAACTACTTTTACAATTTTGTTCACAGATTCTAAATAGTTGCTTTGTATTTGATGAATTTTTACCACCAATAACAACCATAACATCAGCTCTCATTGAGAGTTCATTAGCAGCATCTTGGTTCTCAAATGTTGCATTACAGATAGTATTAAATACTCTTACTTCTCTAACACGACGCATCAAATATGAAACAACTGTTTCATACTCATCTTCTCTACGTGTAGTTTGTGCAATAATTGCAACTCTATCTTTTAAAGCTATACTATCTAATTCACTAGATTCTAGCGCTACATAAACATTTCCTGTTGAGTAGCTTTTTACCCCTTTAATTTCAGGGTGTTCCTCATCTCCAAATATGACAATATCATAACCATCTTTACTCATATCTTCAACTATCTGCTGTGGTTTTGTAACGTATGGACATGTTGCATCTATAACTTCCATACCTTTTTCATGCAGGCGCGCTAGATTTTTTTTCTCTATTCCATGAGTACGAATTATTACCTTAGAGTTACTCTTTAAATCTTCAATATTTTCTACAAGTCCAACATTAAAGTCTTTACGAAGTCGTTCATTTTCCAAACTATTATGAATTAATGGTCCAAATGTATGAGCGTTTTTTTCATCTTCTGCAATTTTGATGGCACGTTTCACACCAAAACAAAAACCTAAACTCTCAGCTAGCTCAATTTTCAATTTTTACCTTAGTAATATTTTCTAAAATAGCGAAAAAATTGGGAAAAGATGTATCGATACAAGCTGTATCATTTACACTCATTCCACATTTTAGTCCTGCAATTGCAAAGCTCATAGCAATTCTATGATCACCAAAGCTATCTACCATAGCCTCTTTAAGCTCACCGCCAACTACTGTATAACCATCTTCAAACTCTTCAACTTCTATTGAACATTTTTTTAAGTTATCGACAACAGTGCTTATTCTATCACTCTCTTTTACTCTGAGCTCTTTTGCATTTTTAACAACACTTTTACCTTTTGCACAAGCAAATGCAATTGAGAGTGCTGGAAGTTCATCAATTAACCAAGAGATATTTTCACTTACATCAACAGCTTTAAGTTCTGAATAAGACACTTTTATATCACCAATTGGCTCATATTTATCTTCAGTCTGAATAAACTCAATCTTAGCACCCATACGCTCTAAAACTTTATATGCACCTATTCTAGTAGGGTTTAATGTAACATCTTTAAGCATAATAGCAGAATCAGGTGTAATAGCAGCAGCAACTGCAAAGAAAAATGCACTTGATGGATCTGCTGGTACTCGAATATTGAGTGGTTCTAATGGTTTACTTAATGGTTCAATAACAATAAAGCCATCATCATTTTTTGAGATATTTGCACCCATACCACTTAACATTCTCTCAGTATGATCACGTGTTAACTCATTCTCTTTATAATAGCAAGTATCAGTAGCGCGTAGGGCTGAGAGCATCATAGCACTTTTAACTTGCGCAGAAGCTATCGGGCTCTCATAACGAAAAGGTTTTAACTTTGTACCACGAATAGATAGAGGTGCTAAGTCACCATCATCTCTTCCATCTATCTTTGCACCAACTTCTCTCAAAGGCAACGAGACACGTTTCATTGGTCTTCTGTTCAGATATTTATCACCAGTCAAAACAAAATGACCATCAAAGCCACTTAATAGCCCACAAAAAAGGCGCATACCTGTACCAGAATTGCCACAATCTAATACATCAGCAGGCTCAACCACACTAGTTGATTCTACTGTAATGATATGTCCATCATCTTCAATAACTGCACCAAGTTGTTCAACTATACGTAGAGTTGACATAGTGTCTTCTGCACGCAGGAAATTATCTATCTTAGTTTTTCCGCTAGCTAAAAGTGCAAACATTGCACTTCTATGTGAAATTGATTTATCTGGTGCAATGTTATCTAGTTCTAAAGAGAAACCATCTGCTTTTGCTATTTTTACGCTTTTCATCGTAGTTCTACACCTAAATCAGAATTAAGTGCCATCTGCACCGAATTCATAGCTTGTAAAATATCATCTTCTTCTAAAGTTTTATCTGGAGATTGAAGTACAAAACGAATAGTTAAACTACTACTCTCTCCCATCTTTTCATCACTATAAATATCAACTGGATAGAAACGTTGAATCTCATCTGTTGTATTTAGCTCAATAACTTTTTTAATATCTTCATATCTTAAATTTGCTGGTACAACAAGGCTTAAATCTCTAAATGAAGCTTGAAACTTTGAATATGCAGATGCGACTTTAATGCCAACTTTTATTGCACTAAAATCAATCTCACAAAGGTATGTAGAACCCAAATCTTTATCTGTTGCAATTTGCGGATGAAGCTTATATAGTTCACCAACATAGTTGCCATCAATAATAACTTTTGCACACTGGTATGGATGCATAAAAGAGTTATTTAGTTCTGTTAATGGTTCTAGTTCAAAGTCGCCAATTACAGAAGAGACACGACGCACAAAACTTGCGAAATCAATATCTGCTGGTTTACCATGGTTAGATACACCCTCTTCTTGAACTGCTCCACTGAAAATAAAAGCCATTTTATGAGATTCAACTCTATTTTTATCAAAAACAGTTCCAAGTTCAAATAGTGCTACTTGCTTTTGTGCGAACTTAACATTTCTCTCTGCTGCATCAAGAAGTCCAACTAACATTGTAGACCTTAAAGTATCTAAAGTCTCAACAATTGGATTTAATAGTTCACTTCCAGCATCAACAGTTTCAAAACCATACGATTCAAATATACTCTTTTGCCCAAATACATAATGAACAGTTTCATAAAAACCACTACCAACAGAACGTTCTCTAAGAGTTCTTCGCTTTTTATACTCTAAGAGTGATTCATTTGTCTGATTACGTTCAATTACAGATAGTGGACGCGATGGAATATTATCTATTCCAACCATTCGCACAACCTCTTCAACTATATCTTGCTCATTTGAAATATCATGTCTAAATTGTGGCACTAAAACAACAATATTTTTATCATGAGACTTCATAATATCAAAACCTAATCTTTTTAAGATTTGAACGATACGGATTTTATCAATTTCAAAACCAATTAAATCAACAATATTGCTCAAACTAAGACTTAGATAGTTCTCATCACGACTTTTTATATATTCACTAGTCCCTGCCATAAAAGATACTGCAGTGTGAGCTTTAAACAGATTATGACAATAGTGCATACCAAAACTAAGTTCAGGTTCACTTCCTCTTGAACTTCTATAATATACATCATCACTTTTAATCTTATGTTCAGAGACAAGCTTAGAGATACGTTCAGGCGGAACATAACTAGCCTCTACAATAACTATTTCATCATCCTCTTTAGGATAACTTTCATCATTTTGACTAACTCCTACTATAGAGGCAACACTCTCACCAGAGACTTCTGCAAAACCATCTTTATTAAGCTTCACATATACTCTAGCTTTTTCATTTTGTAACTCAAAAAAGTTATGACTATATGTACGAAATATTACACCAGTCGCATGAGTTGTATATTGTAACATTGCATCCATACTATCTTTATACGTTTGTTCAACTAAAGATAGACGCAACTTAATCAAAAGTGGTAACTCTAACTCCTCTTTTTTCAAAACTCGATACATTACATTAGCTTCTGATTCACCATGATAACTAAGTTGAAGTATACGACCGATTCCTATTCTATTTTGCTCTTCATGAACCTCTTCAGTTTCATGAAGTGGTAAATTATAAGCAGCACTTAAGTCTCTTGCAACTCCATGTATGCTTAAACAGTCACCACGATTTGCAGTAAGTTCTAGCTCTATTAATGTATCATTTAAAGCAGTATACTCTTTTAATTCACGTCCAAGTTCAAGTCTACCAATACTATCATCTAAGACTAAGATTCCATCATTAACATCAGGTAATCCAAGTTCACTAGCTGAACATATCATACCCTCACTATTAACGCCTCTAAGTGTTGCACTCTTTATCTCAAGCCCTGAGGGCATAATAGCACCAACAATTGCAACAGCTACATGCATACCTTTTGCAACATTTTTTGCACCACAAACAACTTGACGCTTTGCAGTTCCTATGTCAACTTGACAAACATTTAACTTATCAGCATCTGGATGTTTTTCACACTCTAAAACATACCCTACTACAATCTTCTCAGGCATTGAATAGTCAACTAACCTATCTACCTCAAGCCCAATACTATTGAAAGTTTTGTTTAAATCTTCAGAGTTATATGAACTTAAATTTACCCATTCATTTAACCAATGTTTAGTAACTATCATTATTTAAACTGCTCCAATAGACGAATATCACCCTCAAAAAGCGAGCGTAAATCTGGTATTTTATGAATAAGCATCGCAAACCTCTCAACACCCAAACCAAAGGCATAGCCACTTACATTTTTATATCCGACAGATTTAAAAACATTTGGATCAACCATTCCACAACCTAATACCTCTAACCATCCTGTATGTGAGCAGATTCTACAACCATCACCCTCACAAAAAACACAACTAATATCTACTTCAGCAGATGGTTCTGTAAAGGGGAAAAAGCTAGGTCTAAAACGTACTTTTATATCTCCAAACATGTAATGTAAAAAATCTTCAAGAATAAACTTTAAATTAGCAAAAGATACTTTTCCACTCTCATCAACCATTAATCCCTCAACTTGATGAAACATTGGCGTATGTGTAATGTCAAAATCACGTCTAAAAACTGCACCTGGACTAATCATCCTAATAGGTGGCTTGTTTTTGAGCATATTACGAATTTGTGTTGGAGAGGTGTGAGTTCGTAATAATTTCTCATCATTAAAATAAAACGTATCTTGCATGTCACGAGCTGGATGGTGTTTTGGTAAATTTAGAGCTTCAAAGTTGTGAAAGTCATCCTCTACCATTGGTCCAGTTTCAATAGAAAAGTTCATCTGCGTGAAATAATCCACAATTCTATCCATAGTATCCATCACTGGGTGAAGTGCACCTTTTGAAGACCTAGCGCTATATAATGTAACATCAATAGCATCTTCTTTCATCTTGTTTCTTAAATCTATAAGCTCAAGCTCATATTTTTTCTCATCAAAAAGGGTAGTAAGTGCATTTTTAAGCTCATTTAACTCTTTTGCAACTACTCTTTTTTTATCATTTGGTAAGGATTTAACACCAGCAAACTCACCAGCTAAATAACCTTTTTTTCCAAATATATCAATGCGAACCTGCTCTAGGTCTTGCAAGCCTTGCGCATTTTTAATTCTATCAGTCCAATCACTCAAATGCATCTCCATTCTTAAGTAAGTTGGCAATTGTAGATGAAAATTCATTATAAAGAGCTTTTTTTCGCTACAATAATGCCACTATAATTAGGAGTATTCATAATGTGTATTTTTTGTCAAATTGTAAATGGTGATATTCCATGTAATAAAGTCGAAGAAGATGATAATTTTCTAGCTTTTCACGACATAAACCCAAAAGCACCCATTCACTTGCTAGTAATTCCTAAACAACATACACAAAGTTTTCATACTGCAAAAGATGAACAGATGATTGGTATGACATCTTTCATTCAAAAAGTGGCTGAGAAAGTTGGTGTTGACAAAAGTGGTTACCGTATAATCTCAAATATTGGTGAAGATGGTGGTCAAGAGGTAGAACACCTACACATGCACATACTAGGTGGAACAAAACTAAAGTTTGGACATTTTACTGACGCAAACCCTAGAGGAAACTTATAGTCTAAGACTCACAAGCTCCACCGATTTCGCCAAAGTCAGTCGTAGCTTGACCTGAGATAATATCTTTCTTATCTGCAATTTTTTCACCGTTATACGTAATGCTATAGCTAATTTTTGATACTCCACGTACAGTATTTATAGTAGAACAATATGTCTCAATGCTTCCTTGTACCCATCTTGACGCTGTTGTAGCATCTGCTGTTGAATCAAAAATATAGATTAAATGAATCTCATCAAACTTTTTTGGCATCTCCTCAGCACGTGTTATGTCAGCTTCGATTGATAAATTTTCAACTTTTAACCCTTGGCTTTCTGGAATTGCAACCATGTCAGTTCCACTACAGCTAATTAAACCAACAGCAAAATATTCCATAGGTGAAATACCACCCTTTGGATTTACAATAAATTTGTTTTTTTCAGTAGTTGCTTCAAACTCCATGCCTGTTGTGTGTTTAATACTAACTTTCATGCTTATCCTTTTAACCAATTATTAAAATATTCTATCTGTTCTTTAGTTCTAATGGTCGCTGTACCACCCTCTGATGTCCGTGCATTCATAGAGTTTTCAAGTTTCAACCTCTCTAGCACACTCTCTTCAATCCGTTCATCAATCTTTTGAAGTTCACTAAGTTCTATATCACTTAAATCAATTCCTAGAACTTCACTACGTGCAACTGCGTGACCTGTAATAAAATGTGCCTCGCGAAATGGAACACCAAGTCTTTCAACCAGATAATCAGCTAAATCAGTAGCACTCAGATGACCTTTTTTACAAGCACTGTTCATATTTTCAATATTTACAGTCATTGTACGAAGAGTCTCTTTTAAGATTGTTAAAGAGATATGAGCTGTTTTTACACTATCAAATACGCCCTCTTTATCTTCTTGAGTGTCTTTATTATAAGCTAGTGGAAGACCTTTCATAACGGTAAGAAGACTTATTAAGTTTCCATTTACACGTCCTGTTTTACCACGAAGTAGTTCAGGAACATCTGGATTTTTCTTTTGAGGCATGATTGAGCTACCTGTTGAATATGCATCGCTTAATTTTACAAAGCCAAACTCATAACTTGACCATAAAATCAGCTCTTCACTAAGGCGTGAAATATGCATCATCATAGTTGAAATATTAAATAAAATCTCTAGTGCAAAGTCACGATCACTTACTGTATCTAAGCAGTTTACGCTAACGCTATCAAAACCTAACTTTTGAGCTGTCAAGTTTCTATCTAAATTATGAGGAGTCCCAGCGAGTGCTGCACACCCAAGAGGGGAAACATTATTTCGTTCTATACTACTTTCAAATCTCTCAAAGTCACGCTTAAACATTGAAGCATATGCGAGCATATGAAATCCAAAGTTAATTGGTTGTGCATGTTGTAGGTGTGTCATTCCTGGAAGCATTGTAGTTGTATTATTTGATGCAATATCAACAATAACTTCAACTAAATCTTTTAACTGTGAATTTAACTCCCTATTCTTACGGATTACAAAACGACGAAAATCAACTGCAACTTGATCATTTCTACTTCTACCAGTATGAACCTTTTTACCAGCATCACCAATGATTTCAGTCAAGCGCTTTTCAATAGCCATATGAATATCTTCGTCACTTTGAAGAAATTCAAATTTATCAGTTTCAATTTCCTCTTTTACCTGAGCTAACCCACGCTCAATATCTTTTAGCTCATCACCTGTCAAAATACCCTGAGCATTTAGCATAAAAGCGTGAGCTAAAGAGCCATCAATATCCTCTTCATACAGCTCTTTATCAAAAAAGATAGACGCGTTAAACTCATCAAGTAAACTAGAAGCCGCCTCTTCAAAACGACCAGACCACATTTTTTGCATCATAACCCTTTATAAATAATATTTTTTCTTAAATTCATCATCAATATCAATTAGTTCACGCTCTTGCAGACTATTTAATATATCTTCGTCACAATTAACATCACCAGGCCAACGTCTCTCAAAACCATCAAGTGAGTTTTTATTTGTACCATCGATTCCTATATATCCATTAACGTAAATATCTCGACCAGCGTCTATGTTATTTACTACACGCCAGATAAGCATATATGGATTATCTAAATCATTTGACTTTTCATCTACAATTGCAACAATAGAAAAGTTAGTACTTAACTCTTTAATAGCTTCAAAAACTTCACCTGCTTTTCTTTCTTTCTCTATTGTAATTACTGTGATTGGATTTCTTGTATCTGTATAATATTGACGTAAATTTTTAATATCTTTTGCTTTGGTTTGTATTTTTTTTAGTAATTCACCATCACTTAATATCTCAAAGTTAGTTTCTACAGTGTCACCAGTTGCATCAATTCCAAGTTTTCCACCAATTAAGGCTTCATTACTTGAGTGATCAAGCGCATCAGTGATTCCTTTGGTAATTAGCAGGTTTTTTTCACTGAATCTATTTAATATATACCTAATCAGAGCATCATAATCTGTAAGTTTTGGTGCATTTTCATCAACAAAAATGGCATGTTTTACAAAGCTCATCTGCCCTACTCCCCAAAATGCGTGCATTATTTGAGTAGCATGACCTTTATAGTGAGGTTTAATTTTTGCAAGTATTAGGTTATGAAACACACCATTTTCAGGCATATGGTAATCTATTAAATCTGGTGCAGTAGTTTTAAGTAGCGGTAAAAATATTCTCTCTGTTGCCCAGCCCATGAATTTATCTTCAATCGGTGGCTTTCCTACAACCGTCGCTAGATATATAGGCTCTTTTTTGTGAGTAATAGTTTCAACTTTCATTACAGGGTATGGCTCTTCAAGTGTGTAGTAACCTGTATGATCACCAAATGGTCCCTCAATTTTCATTTTACTCGTATCAACAAAGCCCTCAATTACCATATCTACATCTTCTGGAATATATAGATTGTTTGTTATTGATTTTACAGTTCTTGCAGGAGAGTTCTTAATAAAACCATAAAGGAGTAGTTCATTCACACCATATGGAAGTGGAGCAGTTGCACACCAAGTATAAAGCGGGTCACCACCAATTGCTATACTAACAGGCATTCTTTTGCCAGCTTCTTTGTATTGATCAAAAAAGTGGCTTGAATCTTTATGTATCTGCCAATGCATTCCTAAATGATTTTTATCATAAACCTGTAAACGATACATTCCAAGGTTTACCATATTACCATCTAATGAAGTAGTATAAACTTGTCCCATGGTGATGAATGCGCCACCATCTTCACTCCATGTTTTTAAAATCGGTAGTGCTGTTAAATCAACTTCACTTTGAATGACTTCCTGACATACACCACGTCTATTTAATTTTTTAGGAAAAACATTTTTCAGAGCGAACAAATCTGTCAGCATTGAAAACTTTTGCATTAATGTTTGTGGTGGTTTTAGGTGTAGTAGTTTTTCAATCTCACTTGCAACATCTTCAACATCTCTACCAAAAAGCATCTCAGTTCGCTCGAACGAGCCAAAAAGGTTCATAAGAACAGGCATATCAAACTTTTTAGATCCCTTTACAGGATTTGTAAAAAGAATTGCATTTGATGGCTCTTTTTTAACTTCAATGTAGGCTATGTGTGCCATCTCTAGGTCAACATCAACCTCTTTATCTATTACTCTTAGTTGATTTTTACTCTTTAAAACTTCAACTATTTTACTTAAAGGCAATTTTTGCAGCTCTTTCTAATAACTCTTTAGCACCTCTATCAATCATACGACTTGCTAACTCTTTACCTAAATCTTTATATCTATCTTTTTTAGAAAGCATTGTATCTTTTAGCTCTTCAGTTCCATCAGGTAAACCAACAACTGCTTTTGTAATTACATCGCCATTGTCAAGTAACTTTGCACTTACACCAATTGGCACAGTACAACCACCCTCCAAAACTTTTACAAAATCACGTTCAACTATACATTCAACCATACTAGCTTCATCGTTAAGTTTACTTACCAGTTCAACAACCTTTTCATCATGAACAGTTTCAATTCCTAAAGCACCCTGTCCCATAGATGGAATCATATCATGGGTATCAATTTCATAAACATATTTAACATCTGTACGTAAGCCTAAACGATTAATTCCAGCTGCCGCTAAAATAATGGCATCATACTCACCATCTTTCATTTTACGAATACGAGTATCTACATTTCCACGAAGCTCTTTAATTTTTAAATCTGGACGAAGATTAATAAGTTGCATACGTCTACGCAGACTAGTAGTCCCAACAACAGCACCACTTGGTAAATCTTCAATTGAAGAATACTTTTGGCTAAGCATAGCATCTCGTACATCTTCACGTTTTGTAATTGCTGTTAGGCGTAAACCATCTATTGACTCTGTTGGCATATCTTTTAAACTATGAACAGCAAGTTGAGCTTCACCTCTAATCATAGTATCTTCAATCTCTTTAGTAAAAAGTCCCTTACCGCCGATTAATGCCAAGGGGGTATCTAAAATTTTATCTCCCTTTGTAACAACAATTTTTAAATCTATCTCCACAGAAGCATCAAGCTCCATCAATCTATCTTTAATATGATGTGCTTGCCAAAGTGCTAGTTTTGAACCACGTGTTGCAATAGTTAACTTCACAAATTACCTTTAATCTACTATTTTAATATCTTTATATCCATTACGGCTATTATCTTTACTACCATCTATAAAAATTGTTGGAGTACCACGAACCATTAAAGAAGTTGCAACCTCTAAGTCATGATTGTAATGCTTTAAAACAGTTTTGCTCTCTATATCTTTAGCACTAACTTTAGTCCCAACAGCTTTGTTGAAAGCTTCAAGAATCTTCTTAGTGTCTTGTTCAGATGCCTCAACTGGAGTTTTATATGCTTTTTGAATAAAATCTTTTATTCCATTTGCTTGAGCAACGTTCATAGCTTTCACTAAAGTAATTGCAGCTGGGTGAATACTTTCAAGCGGTAAGTGGTAATAGTATACTGCAAATGTTTTAGGGTATTTCTTAACATAATCAAGAGCAGCAGGAACTGACTTTTGACAATATGGGCACAATGGATCACTAAAAATTGTAATTGTATGCTTTGCATCTTTGTTACCATATATTCTATGTGCGTCATCATAATATGCAGTTTTCATTTTAGGAGTCACTTGATTTTTAATAGAGCGTCCTGTTTTTAAATCTACTAAATCAGGTGCCATAACACCACCACTTACAAAGTAGATATTTTTTTCATTAAAAGGAACTATTCCATTTTGAGTATTTGCTTTGCCCGCAAGCTCAACAATAACACCATCCCAACCTTTTGCTTGTTTAATTGGTGTTTTTTGTACAACAGTAACTTTTAGTTCTTTAACATTTGGATTTCTTCCAATTTGTTGTTCTAACATTTTTTGTAAATCAGCATCTGCACCTGCAAATAGTGCTACGCTACTTACTACTGTCGCGCTCAATAATCTCAACATCAATGACATCGTCATCTCCTTTATTTGTGCCTTTTGGCTTTGTTTTTATCTCGAATTTTGTTTCGTAATGGTTATTGTATCTAGTGTGTTGTTTGTTTTTTGTTATCTTTAGAAGTAGTGATGCAGAAAAACTAAACTGTAATAATAGTCCAAGTATGTCACTAAAGAAGCCTGGAACTATTAAAAGTAATCCACCAGCTACACTCATGATAGGAAGAAGTCGTAAATGGTCATTTGCAAGCCCATTATCTTTAATTGACTGCATCGCTTCCATCATTCGCATTGGAGTACGACGAATTAAAGCAGCACCTAACATTGCACTTATTACAACTTCTACAAATGTCATTAACCCACCAAGAGACGAAGCAAACTGTGTAGAAACCATAATCTCTACAAAAAGATAAACAAGTAAGTAAATCATCGGATTATTTCTAAAATCTCTTCTAATGCATTTTGTGATGAGAGCTCAATTTTAATTAATCCATCACGTTTTAAAATCTCAATTTTATTTTCTTTGAGTCCCTTACCTACAATTACAGTGTAACGAAAGCCTAAAAGTTCTGCATCTTTAATCTTAAATCCAAAGCGCTCAGCTCTATCATCTACAATAGTCTCAACTCCATTTGTTTGCAAATCTTCATAAAGTTTCATTCCAAACTCACGCTGTTCATCATCTTTAATGTTAGAAATTAAAATATTTACACTATATGGTGTTGTAGCGGGTGTCCAAACACAGCCCTTTTCATCATGACTCTGTTCAATTACAGCTGCTACTAATCTACTAATTCCTATACCATATGTACCCATCTGCATCGGTACAGCTTTTCCATTTTCATTTAAAAATGTAGCACCTAAAGGTTCTGAGTATGTAGTCCCTAGTTGAAAAATATGCCCTACTTCAATTCCTTTTGTATGTTGAAGTTCTGAGCCACAGTTAGCACAACTATCTCCATGTCCAACACTTACCAAGTCTGCAAACTCTGCATTTTCAAGGGACTGCATATCAAACCCAGTGTAATGGTAATCTACTTCATTAGCCCCACATACTAATGCTCTTTCATCTCTTAATTCATTATCAAATAGACATCTAACATTATGGTTAATTGGAGCTATAAACCCAGCAACTATTCCAGCACCTTTAAGCTCTTCATCACTTACATCAACAATTTCATTAGCACCAACAGCATTAGCAGCTTTTACCTCTTGAAGTTCATCAGTTCCTCTTAAAAAGAATATAACTATTTCATCTGAATCTGTAAATATAGCTCTTTTAACAATGGCTTTTAAAGTTAGCTCAGGTGAAATATTTAAAAAACTACTAACATCCCCAATAGAAGTAACATTTGGTGTACTAACTTTCTTAAACTCTTGAGGTTGTGTACTTTGTACAGTTTTAGGTTTTCTAACAGATGCTTCAATATTTGCAGCATAATCACAACCTAAACATACAACTATAGTATCTTCACCACTATCAGCAAGAACCATAAGCTCTCTACTACCACTCCCACCAATTGCACCACTATCAGCTTCAACTACTCTAAACTCTAGTCCAAGTCTTTTTAAAATACGCTCATATGTCTCTTGCATTAGTACAAATTCACGCTTTAAATCTTCAACACTAGCATGAAAACTATAACCATCTTTCATTATAAATTCACGACCACGCATAAGTCCAAAACGAGGACGTGCCTCATCACGAAACTTAAGACCTATTTGGTAAAGATTTAGAGGTAGCTGTTTATAGCTAGTTATACGGTTGCGGACTATGTTTACCATCATCTCTTCGTGCGTTGGTCCTAAAAGAAAATCATTGTTTTTTCTATCTTTAAATCGTAAAAGCTCTTTACCAAACTTTTCTAAACGTCCACTCTCTTTCCAAAGAGAAGCAGGTGTTACAAAACCAAGTTTTACCTCTTGCGCACCACTTTTAATTAGTTCATCATTTACAATATCTGTAATTTTGTCCAATACCCTCTTACCAAGTGGTAAAAAATTGTAAACGCCAGCTGCTACTTGAGTTACAAAGCCACCGCGACTTAAATATACATGACTAGGAAGTACAGCATCACTTGGAGCTTCTTTAGTTGTAGAGATAAAACTTTTAGAAAATTTCATTTTAATTCCTTACTGAATTACAGACTTTTATTCATCTTTAACATGTTCACATTTATAAATATCAGGAGCACTCTCTTCACCTAAAAGGTATTGCAAAGCTTGAAGTGTCGTATCTGCACTAGATTGCGAGGCAGATTGTCTTAGACGTGTTGTAATGTTATGTAAAAAACGCTTCATACTTTGCGATGTTGCTTTTTGTAAAGATTGTTCATGTTCTTCTGGTATGAAGCCTTTATCAATTACTCTTTTTGTCTCAACTTGAGCTGCATCTTCTGCCATACTATATAGTTGTTTTAGTACTGGTTCAATCTCTAAACTTTTTAGCCAGCCAAAAAACTCCATACTATATCTACCAATTATCTCATGTGCTAAGAGTGTCTCTTCTTGACGTAAGGCCTTATTCTCAGTAACAATACTCTTTAAATCATCAATATGATACAAATTTATATCATCACATAAACACTCTTCATCAATATCACGTGGAACTGCCATATCAAACCAATAACGTTGATTTGAAGCTTTATTGATCATTGATGATGTAATGATTGGTTCACTAGAGCTTGTGGATGTGAACAGAAGTTCATGACTATTTAAATGCTCTTTTAAATCATCAAAAGAGACAACACTGACTTCTGAACCACATTCAATAGCTAACTCTTTCGCACTCTCTAAAGTTCTATTTGTAACACTAACTTGCGCTCCACTTGCAACTAAATGTTTTGTAGCAAGAAGGCTCATCTCTCCCACACCAATAACAAGAGCTTTTTTACCAGCTAAATCACCTAACTCATTTTTAGCCATAGCAATTGCTACACTAGCAACAGAGACTTTATTTTTTGAGATTTCAGTACGGTTTCTAACTTCTGCAGCACATTTAAACGCATAATGCATTACACGTGAAAGTTCTTTTGAACAGAACCCTTTTTCATGAGCATGTGCAAATGCCTCTTTTAATTGACCAGCAATCTGAGTTTCACCTACGACAATACTCTCTAATGATGATGCCACACTAAAAAGGTGGTGTATAGCAGAGTTATCTTCAAAAATATTTGCAACACCCTCAAGCTCTTCTATACTAATTAAAGAGTGCTTACTCAAATACTCAAAAAGATATTTCTGAGCCTCTATATGACTGTTAATACTTAAAAGCAGTGCCATTCTGTTACAAGTATTAATTAAAATAGCTTCATTAATTGAACTTTGAGATGTTAAATCAAAGAGTGCTATATCTCGTTGCTCATCACTAAAAGCAAGCTTTTCGCGCATACTCAAAGTTGCATTTGAATGAGAAAAACTAACTAAAAGATAACCCATTACGCGCTACGCTCCATTAAACTTTGTGCAATTTGTGCCAATACATCTTCATCTCTATCATTCATTAAATTATATGCTTCATTACTTAACTTTTTAGCAACTTCAATTGATCGCTCAACTGCATCACTTTCTATAAATTTAGACTTTAACCACTCTTTTTGCTCAATATCTGCTTTAATTCCACACAAAGAGACAAGTTTTTCACGCTCACCACCTTCAAGCTCTTCATATAAATATATATAAGGTAAAGTAGTTTTACCCTCTACAAAATCATTCATAACAGGTTTTCCAACTGTTTTTTCATCTGCTGTTATGTCTAATATATCATCAATAATCTGGAAAGCAAGACCTATATTTTTTCCATATTGAGCATAAGCTTCAATCTCTTTTCCAGCAAGTATAGCAGAGCTTTTACATGTTGCTTCTATCAATGAAGCTGTTTTATTATAAATCATCTGCGTATATATTTCTTGATTTGAATTAAATTTTTCTGCCATATCTACATCCATTAACTCACCAATAGAAAGAGCAGCTACAGAAGAAGAGACAATAGATGCTACCTCATAATTCTTTAAACGTGAAAGTTCTGAAAAAGCTTTTGCATACAGTATATCACCAACCATAATTGATGTCTTGCTTCCCTCTGTTGCATTGATTGATGCTTCACCTCGTCTAGTCATTGCATCATCAATAACATCATCATGAAGCAAGCTTGCAGCATGTATCATCTCAATAATAGCTGAGAGTTTTAACGCATCTTCATTATCGCCTACAATCGCCTCTACTAACATTGCACGCACACGTTTTCCACTAGGTAGGCGTTCATATAACTCATTTAAATGTTTATAATTTAACTCATCTACCCATTGAATTATCTGTGCTTGAACCTTCTCTTGCAATCATTCTTCCTTAATTAGTAACTTTTTACTACTATCTTTTACTAAAATCTCAAACTTCGCTTCTCTATTTTCAAAATTAAACTCTTTAAAAACTAACAATAAAAATGGAGCATGCGCTGTATAGCCAACTTTTCTTGCAATTTCAAGACGAACGGTATCTCTTCTGTAACTCTCATACAATATATATTGATGAGGATGTCCATCATAATTTAGGAGTAGTACTAATCCTCTATTATGAAACAGTGTCCACCTAAATGCAAGTCTCTTTTTTATCTCTGTATCATCTACGCTTAAACTGTACCATTGATCTTTTTTTAGTTCTATTTTAGTTGAAAAGTCCCAAAATTCTGTATCTATCGCGAAAGAGTATATACTAAGTAATAGATACAGAACTATCTTATTCATGCTGAGTTAAGATACTCCCATCCAACATTACGTCCACAAATCTACTTATTTGTAAGTCTATGAAGGTACAATCTTCAAAAAGGTTATGCATTAATTGCTCTTTTATAAAAATTTATGCGATTATACCATCTTTACAATGCTTTAATGAAAAAATAAACTTTGTTATAAAATTTTAATTTTTATATGGTGAAATAGTTTGAAGTCTACTATCTAAAACTGCACTTCCAACTGTAAAATTATATAAAACTTGAAATTGTTTTGACTTAAAGCCCATAACCTGATGGATAATATCATCTAAAAAGCACCCTATTCCTGTTGCACTATAGCCATTTGCAGTAGAATCCAAGTATAGTTGTTGTCCAATCTGACCACACTCATAATAGAGATATTTATAGTACCAAGCACCTTTATCAGCTAAAAGAGTATCAAACTCACACAACATTGAAATTGAAAAAGTTCCATCACTTGCTATATCTTGATTACAACTAGATGCTTTTGCAAAATATTTAAAATCACCACTTTTTAAACGATAAAGCAATATTTTTTTACTATTTGCAATGGGTTGCCATTCAAAATTATCATCACTATCTAAACTCATACTTTCAAAATGTTTTCTATTCCTTATTACAACATATAATCCAGCTTCAATATCTTTCACGCCATGAATAAATATTAAAAGAGATACATGAGATTCAGAGTCCATCCCCTCTAAGTCATGAGAGACACCATTTAAGATTTCAAAAAATAGCTCTTTTGACATTGTACGTTCATTTGGGTTCATCTGCTGAGCACTTCTTCTTGTTAAGACAACCTCAGCACTATTTTTAGATGATATTTTTTGAGTTAAATCCTCTTTTTTATTACTATCTTCTATAGCTGGCTTTTTACAGTCTCTATAAATACTCTCAACAATTGGCCAGTCATGATGAGCAGAGCTTAATCTATTTGCAACTGAATCCATTAAACCTATATTCTCAAAAAGTTTTTCATCAATTCTAATCTCTTCTGAAAATTTTGTTCCAGAGACAAAAAATATTAATTCAGAGTGTTCTTCCTCTTTATCATGAAACCTCTCTTTAACATCAAAGCCTAATATAGAATCTAACTTCTCATCACTAATAGAGTGTAACATTTGAGTGTGCCAACCAAGCATACGCGCTGAAATTTGTAAAGCTCTATATGCATGCCCCGCATCAAGTTGACAATATCTAAAAGCTCTCTCACCATACTTCCAAACCTCTCGCCATGCAATAGAACTAATAACTACAAAGAAACCACTATTTAGCGATACTTCACTACTATAACTCTTTAAAAGTTCAAGCTTATGATTTTTAGGAGCATAGTGCACAATTGATGCAGAGTTTGAAATTCCCTCAACTATAGGTAAAATTGCATATGCCTCACTAGGTTGTAAATTTCCACTAGATGCATTGCATCTTAGTGCCCAAGAGTTTCCACCAAAGCTTTTAATTGCAGCAAGTCCTAATGAGTAACGAAAAAATTGTGAGATAGTTTCAATATTAATTTCAGATGCAGTAGCGTTATCTAAAAATAGCTCACTGTATGTTGGTGTTTTTTCATCATTAGGAAAATGTAAATCAATCTCTTTTGCTCCGCTATAAGAGCGAAATGGGTCTGGCTGTGTATCCCAATCCATATAACCTAAAGATGCAGCGTAACGAGAGGGACTATGCTTACTCTGTTCATGGTAAGTTAAAACTCTTTCTAAATTTGTCATTATTTATATCTACCTTTACAAAAAGAAACTTTAATGACGCACATTACCATTAATTGATTAAACTTCTTTCATTATCTATAAAACAAAACCAAATCCTCAGTAAAAATTAATCAAGTACCTATAAAATTAAATCGTAATCCAAATTTTCAACCACTCTTTCAAAGATTCAAATTTGTTTAATATTACATAATTATAGAATTAAGAAAAGTTATATAATAATTAACATATAATATTGTTTTTAATTATCTTAAACAAGGGATTATAAATGAGAGTAAAGCATTACCTTATAGCAATAGGAGTAAGTTCTATACTTCTATTTAATGGCTGTGGTTCAGATTCTGCTACTGAAACACCAACGGAAATAGTATCAAGAGCATTGAATGTCACTACAGATGTTGAGTTAACATCTACTGGAGGAATGCAAAAGCTTGCTTTAGATTCTATTACAAGTTTGATAGGAAATGGAATAGAAAGTGTAGATGCTACAGTTGATCCATTAGTGGGGACAATTAGTAAAGGTAAACAAACTAAAGGTGTATCAATTAGTAGTAGTGATGAAGCACTATACTTCACCCCTGTAGCTGGATATAATGGTAATGCACCAATTAAACTTTCTGTTACATATGATGGTGGAAAGATTTTAACAAAAGATATTAGAGTTGTAATAAAATCACAAGACAGTACAAGTGATATTAGCTATATTGACTATACAGGAGCTGTACGTAAAGCACGAGCTTCAGCTGCTAAAGCTGAATATCATACAGGCATAGGGTATGGGAATACCCTATTTGACAGTGCTGATAATAAATGTCAAAACTGTCATAATGAACTTTATGATACTTGGAAAAGTTCTATGCATGGAAAATCTTGGACAGACCCAGTTTTTCAATCTAAATTTCAAGATTTTTTACGTACACACTTAAATAAAATCGGTGAAGATAAAACTGAAAAAGGTGGTATTGTCTATAGCGAAAAGAAGTTTAAAGGTGTTGCTCAAACTTGTATAAAATGTCACGCTCCTGGAGCATATTATGCTGGTGACTTTAAAGTTGATTTGGTTACATTAAAAGAGAATGCTACTGAGGCTGACTTCAATGCATCAAAAATAGATGATCAAACAAATTCAATGTCAACAACTGGAAAATTTGACACATCAAAACCAACAAGTGTAGTAGCAGTTGCTCATACAACAGGCACACTGTACCAAGCAACTTTTCAAATTGGACATGAAGCTAACCAAGAAGGTATCAACTGTGCATTTTGTCACAGTATTGAGACACCTAGATTGATGAAAGCTGACGGTATGGACAATGGAACATATACACTAAAAGATGCAATTACTGTTGGACCTCATGGACCTAAAAAAGCTGAAGCAGGTAGCGTACTTTCATACAATAGTGATGCAACAAACGCTGACATGAATAAGTTCTTTAGAATATGGGGACCTGAAAAATATACTAATTATGCAAGTACTCCAAAGGGTGGAGCAGCTGGAGCTTTTGATGAGGGTAAATCAAAAGATGGACGTTATACAATGCATAGTAGTGACTTAAATGGTACAGATGGTAAAGTTCATTACACTGGTGGACCTTTTTATGGACCATTTGGTGTAAGTGGTAAAGGTAATGAGAATGCTGATGATACAACAGATAGAAAAGCGCATATAAATCCTAACTTTCATAAAGATACAAACAATCACTTTGGATCTAGTGGTAAAGGACTATGTTTATCTTGTCATCAACGTTCAGCAGGAGCAGCTGTACCAAGCGGTGAAGAGGGTGCTGGTAACTTTATGGAACTCTGTTCAACTCAAATGGCTGTAACTACTGGTGATGATTCTCCTACAGGTGATACATTAAGCTCTCCGAAGTGTCAAAAATGTCATATGGAAAGAATTGAGGGTGTTCTTCTTCACCAATGGGCAAGACCTGACTTAAGATTTGATGCAACTGCATTTAAAGCGGCAGCAGGTTATGATTTAACTCCTGAGTTAGATGAGAAAGTTAGTCTGTCTGTTATTCCTGCTGGTGAGGCTCCTCAACGTGATGGTTGGTTGAATTCTCACGCATTCTTAGGTGCTTCTAAAACTGGTCATAAAACAAGCGCTACTGCAAAAATAAAAAGTGGTTTCTCTGCAAGCTTGAATACAACCTCTGATTCTAAAACGTTAACAGTAACAACTACATTAGCAAATAAAACAGCTCATATGTTTCCAGGTGCTCATCCAATGCGTCGTGTGTTAACAAGAGTTATAGTTACTGCAGATGGTGTTCCAGTTAATGTAACAAGCAGTACTGGAAGTTCAACATTTAGTGATATTGAAAATAGTGTTCAACCATTAAGTGGAAAAACTCTCCATTCAAGTGCATTATCAAAAGTATCTGTTAAAAACAATGGAAGTGCAAATCTTACTTTCCCTGGTAAAGTAGCAGATATGGATGGTTCAGCTGTAAAATCGCAAAAATTTAGCGGAGCAAAAATTACTGTAACTGGAGCTGATACTACTATTGGTTCACAATCATTAATTAATGGTAAAACACAAGGTAGTGTTACAAACGCAGCTATTGCTGAAAGTACAGACATGTCAAACTTTACAAGAATCTATGGGCATGAAACTGGTAAAAAGTATGATGGTGTATTCGTTGTTCGACCTGGATTTGATTCAAATATGGTAGCGATTGATAATCGTTTAAGTCCAAATGAGACTGAGACATACACACTAACTTATGATGTAACAGGACTTACAAACGTACAAACTACATATAAAGTATATTATATGCAAAAAGGTGCAAATGGTAAATTTCTAACTGCAGCTGATGGTTTCTTAGACCAAGCATCTAGTGATGCTAAAAAACTATTAGTTACTGAGGTTTATTCAGAAACTAAGTAATGATTTTATAACCAAACTACCACTTAGGTGGTTTGGATAAAAAAGATACTTCAAACGAATTACATCTCAACAGACTTTATCCTAAAAATTCTACAATCTTATCTGTTGGACGAGCAATTATTGCATGTCCATCTTTTACAATAATTGGCCTCTCTATAAGCTTTGGATAATTAGCCATTGCAGATATTAAAGCCTCATCACTACTCTCTTCTTTCAAGTTCATCTCTTTATAAAGAGCCTCTTTTTGACGCATTAACTCTCTTGGAGTTATTCCAAGCATTTTCAAAATAATTTTTATCTGATTCACATCAGGCTTTGTATCTAAATATTTTATAATTTCTATTTCACAATTTTTCTCTTCTAAGATTTGTATTGCTGCACGAGACTTTGAACACCTTGGGTTATGCCATACTGTTACTCTATTCATATTTCTATCCTAATTAATTTTTGAAATTTTACACTAAATTTGGCTTAGTTGCTTTTACTCTAAACACTATACTATAAAGCAAAGGAACATAAATCAAATTAAGAACTGTTGCCCATGCTATTCCAAAGCCCAAAGAGACAGCCATTGGTTGTAATATTAATGACTGTCCAGAAGCAAAGAAAATTAAAGTAGAGAGCCCTAGGACTGTCGTAATTGATGTTAAAAGAATTGGACGTAGACGAAGTTTTGCCTGTTCTGCTAAACTTTCAATATTTTTAGATTTTTTAATAAAAGAGGCCATTAATAAACCGTCATTTACAACAACTCCTGCAAGTCCAACTATTCCTATTAGACCTGGCATTGTCATATTAAGACCCATAATCAAATGACCTAAAAGTACTCCAAAAATAGATAGTGGAATTGTACTTAATACAATTAATGAAAGCTTTATAGAATCAAACATCCACACCAACGTTATGAAAATTAAAAATATTGCAATCAATGCAGACTGCATAACTTCCATTTTCAATTTATTATTCTCTTTTTCTTCACCTTTAATTTCAACATTAAAACCATCATTACGCAAGGCTTGAAGAGTTGGCTCTACCTTTAGCATTAACTCTGATGAAGTTACAATATCTTTTTTAAGAGAAGCGAAGACTGAACGCATCCTTACACCATCATATTTAACAATATTTGAAAATGGATGAACAATTACAAAATCACAAATATCGCTAAGTTTTACTTTTTGATTAGTTGATGGTATATCTACTTCAAATCTTCTAAATGAATCAATACTATCTTTAGCTTCATCTTGAACAACTATTCTAAGTAGACCAGCGTCTCCAAACATTTTTCCATACTCACCCTTTAAGTAAAAAGCGCGCATAGCTGAACTAAGAGTTGCTTCATTAAAACCTAACTGTTGACCATAACTATTAATTCTAAGCTTTATCTCTTTTTCTCCATCATTCGCATCAGTTGCAACATTCTCAACTCCATCAATCGCATCTAAAGCAGAACTAAGACGTTCTAATGCCTCTTTTAGTGATAAATCATCTTTTCCACTTAGACCTATCTCAACATCATTAGCCACAACTCCAGCACCTGGAACTACAGTTTTCAACTCATCAAAGACTAATTGCCCACCCTCTTTTTTAGTATGGAATAGCTTAATCCACTCTTTTACCTCGTCTGCTGTTTGCCTTGCTGTAGAGTGTCGTTTCATTCTAGAGTTATCATATTCAGGAGATAACCAAGGGTTTATATATTTTTCAAAAACATTTTGTGGAACCTGTTCATATAAATCTATAAAAATATGAAAATAGTACTCACCTATCTCTGCTCTATTTTTTGCATCCATCCTAAAACCAATTATTGATGTTACAGATTCAACCTCTTCTCTATTAATATTTTCAAGTATCTTGCTCTCTAGTTCTGTAACTATTTTTTCAGTATCTTCAAGTGAATTATTAATATTTACTTTTCCATTTACATATATTTGAGTTGTATCAAAGTTTGGAAATAGTTGGAAACGTGTAGTTGACATTAAAAGTATACTACCTCCAATAATTCCTGCAACTATGAGTATTAAAGAGAGAACTTTTCTATTTAATAAAAATAGTAAAAAGTTTTTGTAACGTAAAAATGTTTTTTGCCACAGTTCATGCGTATAGTGAGTCTCTGTTTTTGGACGAAGAAAATCTTTTGCATGAAGTGGTAAAAAGTAAAATGCCTCAAATAAAGAGCTAATGAGCAAAACTGAAATCATAACAGGTAAAATCTCTAAGAATTTACCCATCTCTCCACTTAATAACAGAAGTGGTAAAAATGCAAAAACTGTTGTAAGAGTCGCTGTAAGTACTGCTGGAAACATCTCCATACTACCTATAATAACAGCTTGACGCCTATCTTTTCCCATCTCTAAATGTCTATAAATATTTTCAGCAACTACAATTGCTTCATCAACCAACATTCCCAAAGCTATCAATGCCCCAAGTAAAGAGAGCATATTCAAGCTCATTCCCATCATATCTGTAACAATCAGACCTGTCATAAAACTAATAGGTATACCCATACCTACAATGCCTGCAATTCCGACATTTACAGTTAAAAGCAGAGCTACAAAAACTAAAAAGAGTCCAAAGAAAATATTTGATATGACTGTATTTAGACGATTTTTAATCCATATAGATGTGTCAGTATATATCTCAAAATCATAGCCTTCATTCATTTGAGTAAACTCTTTTAATACTTTTCTAATCTCTCTTACAAGTGCTATAGAGTTACCATCTTCACTTTTTTTAAGATCTACAGAGATATTTTTCTTTCCGTTGTAGTGAGAAATTTCCATACTCTCTTCAAGCTCAAATGAGATGTCTGCAATATCTTTAATAAAAAGTTGAGTAGAGCCAATTGTAAGTCTAATATTTTCAACACTATAGACATCTTTTTCACCATTAATTGTACTTATAAAAACATGCTCTCCTTTTTGCTTTATAAGCCCAATAGGAAAAATTGCACTAATTGAAGATAGTGATCTTACAACTGCATCATAATCTAACTCATAGGCATCAATCCTTTGCTGATTTAGTCTAATTACCAGCTGTTCATCGGCGTCACCACGAATAACAACTTCACTAAGTTCATGAAACTCACTAAGTCTACTTTTAAGTTTTTCTGCAACTTTTAAAAGCTCTATCCTATTATGATCTCCAGCAATTGCAATAAGAGCTAGAGGATAGTTTTGTTTAGCGACTTTTACAATTGGTTCGTTCATGTCAGATGGTAAATCTCTTTTTACATTACTGATAATATCTTTAACTTCACTTAGTAAAAGTGGCTGGTCAACACCATCTTTAATGTCAGCAACAATTTGAAAAGAGCCATTTCTAACAAGTGTTCTAATCTCTGTTAGCTCACTAAAATTCTTCAAATCATCTTCAACACTATTTACTACCATTTTATCTAGTACATCCGCAGAAGAGCCACTATAGCCACCAGTTATAATGATTTTATCCATCTGCATAGGAGGAAATATCTCTTTAGGAATCTGAATATATGAAAATACAGATAAAACAAATAGAAATAGTAAAAATAGATGATTTAAGACAGGCTTGTCAATAGCAAATTGTATAAATTTTTTCATAATGGGAAATTATATCTAAAGAGCTATATTAGTCAATAGGGAGTGTTCAAAATTCTGTGTCAGCATCTAGTAGTATCCCAAAAGAGAAAAAATGGTGAGACTATTCTAAATTTCCATATAATCTATCAGTGTTGTTTCATACTTAGATGAATCTATATTTTCATCTACTTCTGCATCTTCTAAATTATCATACGCACTAACCATACTTACATCTTCAGCTAACTGCTTAAGTTGCATATCTTTTCCAAAAAGATTTGCATACTTTTCAAATGTTTCTGGCCACTTTACAGTACCTAATTCTGCTTTAAACTCCATTTCTCTAATGTATGCTTTTTGCATTACATTTTTAACCTTATCTTTCCAGTACTCAATTTTCATATATATGTCTAAAATTTCTAAAACTTTCTCAGGGTTTCCTAGTTCTGCTTGCTTCTCAGCATTTTCATATGTGGCTTTAAAAGCATCTTTTAACTCAACAAACTCTGCACCAACTTTTAGGTATTGAGATTTTTCTGCCATTGCATAGGCTTGTACATACTCTTTACTATTTACCTTTTTAGCAAAATCTGAATATGTTGTTATTTTTTTAATCCCATCTTTTGCCAAAACTTTATATGGAGGAAAAATTATCAATGCTTCAAGTAACTGAATAGCTCTATCAAACTCTTTATTTTGCTCAAGCTCTACAACTTTCTCATGCATACTATCAGCATAATGAATGACTTTCTGATATAAACTCACATCTTTTAAGAATGGAAACTGTTCAATCAAAGAAAAATAAGCACGAAACTTTTTATCTTTTATTAAAGCCTCAGCTTTTTCAAAAACAGCACCATTAGCAATTAAGTGTTGAGATAATTTTTGTTTACTTGGAACTTTCATAAATGGTTGCATAATTTTTTCAGCTTTTAGCGACTCTTCATATAGTCCAGATGCCAAAAGCTTTTTAGCATTTTTAAAAACTATTTGCCAATGTTCTTCAAGTTTTTGATACGCATGTAACTTCTCAATTTCTGGGTTCAACTCTGCTACTGCGTACGCTTCTGCATAATTTTTTACATTTACATAATCAATAAAGTTTTTAATATCCTTATGCTTTTCAAAATGGCTTAAATACTCATCTGAATAGAGTTTATTAGAGGTAATAAACGGCTTAACTTTTGCATCTGCATCATCTAGCTTATCCTCTTCAATCAACTGTATAGCTTCTGATAATATAGATTTCCATGCCTCTTCAAAAGCTATAGATACACTATTCATACATAGTAGTTCATTAGTATTAAAAAGCTTTTGTGCCTCTTGAAAATCTTTTTTATCTAATGAGGCTTTAAACTCATCTAATAGTATATTTCTATTAATTCTAAACAGAGTACCATCTACAAAGCCTATATACAAAGAATCCTCAGATAATTTCATTTCTGAAATACCTTGGTTCTCTAAGGGAATAGTTTTTAAAACTTGTCCAGTTTTTAAATAAACCAAATAAAGTTTATTTTTTTTGCTTCCTACTAATGCAAAACGACCTTGTTCACCAACAATTATTGTTGTAGGCCACTCATCGAAGGCATTTTTGACTATAAATAATCTATCATCACTTCTATTTTCCTCATTAGCATCACTTTCTTTAACTTCTTCTGCTTCATTTTCATTATGAGCTATATCTTCTTTAGTACCTTTTTCACTCTCCTCACTAGGTACCTCTTCATCTTTTTCGTCAATAGATTCTTTAATATTCATATCAAAAATATATAAACTTTTGTTTCTTGTAACTGCGCAAACTTTATTTGAATTATCAAAAAATAGTGCATCTTCAGGAACACTGTCACACTTAAATTCAAACAGTTTTGTATTTCGTTCTATATCATAGATTGTAACCATACCATCAAAACTAGATATAAGAACTTTACTCTCATCACTACTAAAAGCAATATTGGATATATAGTCTGGACGAGGTTCATATGAGTTTAACCAAATATTGCCATCTGTTTTAAAAAGATGAGAGCGACCATCAGCACCGCCTGTAACATACATTTTAGATGATGGACTGAACTTAACACTATTAGTATCACCATTATGCCATTTAGTTATTTCAGAACGTTCTAATACTTTACTTAATGTAAGATGAATAACTTTTTCACTCTCATTTATCCCATACAATAACTCTTTAGCACTTCCAGCACTCATAGCTTTAGAAAATTGGTGTAGTGGTTTAGCTTTTTTTTCTAATAAAAATGTTTTTAGAGGAGTGAGTTTAGTAGCAGAAAGTACATTTAAATGATATGTACTATCTAATACAAATATATTTTTAGCACCAAGACCGATACTTAATATACTACCTCGACACTTTATATCACTTTCAATCTCTAACATTAATAACCTTTTATCTATTATCGGTCAAAACTTAGATAACTAAAGCAAATATTATGCCAAAATAAAACATATCTTACTGTTTGTAATGTAAAATTGATTCTTTATACATACTCGATGGAATTGACACTGGTACTTCTGTATCTTGAATGTTCTTTAAAAGAGAATTAACATCCAAATAATTTGCAACTTGCTTAAGTAGAGTATCTTTACCAAAAAGTTTTGTATATTCAAAAAAAGTTGTTGACCAATCCATAAGTGTATTATCTTTACTATTTTTCATCTCATTAATATAAGATACTTGCATTACATTTCTAACTTTATTGTTCCAATAGTCTACCTCTGTATAGAAATCTAAGTCATCTAAAACATTTTTAGGTTTACCACTATCTGCATTATCACTTGCTTTATCGTAGGTCTTTATAAAAGCATCTTTAAGAGTATTAAACTCCTCTGTTAATTGTAAAAATGTATGATTTTCAGCGCTAACATAAGCACCTAAATAATTCTCTTCATTTACATGAGAAATAAACTCACGATAAATTTTCATCTTCTCTAAACTATTTTCAGCCTGTTTTGTAAATGGGGCAAATACTTTTAATACATTTAAAAGTTTAGTAGCCTGTTCAAATTCATGATTTTGCTCATGTATAGCACTTTTTTCATGTATTGATTCTGCAAATATTAATGTTTTTTGATATAACTCTGCCTCTTTTAAAAAAGGGTACTTAAGAACAAGATTAAAATAATTTCTAAACTTTTTTTCTTTTACAAGGTCTTGTGCTGTTTCAAAAACACCTGCATTAAGTAAAAGATTCTGAATTAAGTTTTTTTTACTTGAAACTTTTGCAAAAGGTGAAAGTAGTTCTTCTGCTTTTTTCATGTCATCATAAAGACCACTGCTCATAATTTTCTGAGCTTTTCTAAAGTAGAGTTTCCACTGCTGTTCAAGACGTTGATAAACTTCTAAATGTTCAATCTCTGGATGAAGCATAATCATCGCATACGCTTCATCAAATTTTTTAATTTTAATATATTGTAAGAACGTATCTATCTCTCTATTTTTTGAAGATATTGAATCAAATTCATCTCTAAATCGTTTAAATGTTTTAGTAAATGGTTCAACCAGTATCTGCGCATCATCTAACTTTTTTTCTTCAATAAATTTTGTAGCCTTTGTCAAAACTTCTGGCCACATTTTTTCAAAATTTCTTGCAATATCACTAAAGTAGAGTAAAATATTTTGTTCTAAAATTTTTTTTGCTTCTTTATAATCTTTAATTTCAAATGCACTCTCAAAACTGTCAATAAGGTTATTACGACTTATCCTAACTACATTTCCATCAATAAAACCTAATATTAAGGTATCAGGAGTAAGCTTAATTAGTGTACAACCTTGATAATCTAATTTAATCTCTTTTAATATCTCTTTATCTTCTAGGCTAAATAGATATAGCATATTAGTTTTAGTACCAATTAAAGCAAAACGACCACTCTCATCTAATTCAATAACTGTTGGCCAAGAATCAAAAAGATCTTCAAAATGTTCAGTAGATTTTTCCTCAATATTAAATATAGATAAAGAACGATCTCTTGATATTGCACATATCTTATTTCCATTATCATAAAATTGTGCAGCTTCTATAACTTCAGAAGATTCAAATTCTGCTAGCTTCAATGTTCTTTCTACATCATAAACTTCAAGACTTCTATCAAATGCCGCGAATAGTAGATACCTATCATCAGGCGAAAATGTAGAATATGATATATAGTCTGGTCTTGGTTCAAATGAACAGAGCCAACCATTACTTTTTGTATCGAATAGGTGGACACGACCATCTGTTCCGCCTGTCATATAATGTTTTGCGCTATTATCAAAACAAATATTTTCAACTTCTCCCTCATGCCACTCTTTCATTTCATATTTTCTTACACCATCGCCAAGTGTCAGATGCATAACTTTATGTGTACCACCCTGAGCATAAAGCAACTCTTTAGAACTACCAACACTCATACTTCTATTGTACTGATGAAGAGGTTTTAATTTTGACTCTAATTTATATGTTTTTAGTGGGACTAAAGACTTTCCACTTAAAATACTTAAATGATACGTACTATCAAGAACAAATAAATTTTTTTTCCCACTACTCACACTAAGTACACTACCATGGCACTTTGTGTTATGCGTTATAAATATCATTTATGCTCTCTATGCAGTACAACAAGAAATCTATTTTCCTCATTACTAAGACGATTAATATATATTTCAAATGGTACTAACTCACCAGCAATTGGCAACTCAACAATATTATCATCTATCAAGCCACTATCTAATCTCTCTTCTTTCCAATCTAAAAGAGCACCATCTTGAATAGATTGATTAGCATATTGAAAGAAAATACCAATATCTAAAACTTTTTCTTGAATTTTTTCAATTGCATCATTATCTTCAAACATATCAAAAAGATCTAAAAATGCCTCATTATAAGATTCAATTGCATCTTCTGTATCTAAAATTAAAGATGGTAAGGCTATTGCGTTAACAACATCTTGAGAACATAAAGCTTTTGCTACCTTTATATTTTCCTTCATTTTTGCCTCTTGTAGCTCTTTTAGCTTTCTATTTTGCTGTACCTGCGAAGTTATATCTTTTCCTATACCCATAAATTCAACTATATTTCCAGATTTATCCATTATAGGTGCAACAGTAAAATCAACTATATACTCACTACCATCTTTTGATCTATTAGATATTTCTCCGCTCCACATCTCTTTATTTTGAATTTTTTCAAACATATCTTTAAAAATATCACTGCTTACAGAAGGATGACGAACAATCATGTGATGTGCTCCAATCAATTCATCTTTTGTATAACCAGATATTTCACAAAAATTTTCATTTACATAAGTAATATGCTCGCGTAAATCAGCTTTTGAGACTATAGAACTTGCATCTACTACCTTTTTATATTCATCTGCAAACTGCTTTTGTTCTTCTAGGTCAGTAATATCTGTAAAAAGTGCTGCTATACTATTTTTACTAACTTTATGTCCAATAAGCTTAAAAGCACGTCCTCTCATTTGGACTTTAACTGAACCACCTTTTTCTAAAAATTTATAAATTAATTTTATATCTTTTAATTCTGTAGCCAAATATTCATTATTGTCTGTTTTTTCAAATATATCACATATACAAGCATACTTTTTCTTAAAAGATTTTATAGATTTTTTTTCAAAATAATTTAAAAAAGCTTGATTAACGTCAACAAGTTCTAAAGACTTTTCATCTAAAATCACAATCATTGTATGCAAACAATTCAAAACATCTAGTGCAAAATTCTTTTTCTTTAAAAGTCTTTTTGAAGCTTTTCCCATACTTGGTAAACCTTGTAAAATAAATTAATCTTATTATAAATCGACTTTATAAACATTCTGCTTAATCAATTGTTATTTTTCTTATTCTCCCAATTTAATTCATTAAATTCAACCCAATAAAACTTACAAATAATAGTTTTTCTACAGCTAGTCAAACATAATAAAATCATCAGTTGAACTATCTTTTAATTTAATTTCATCATCTATTCTATTATCACTATTTTCAGCAAAATCAAGCTTTACATTAAAGTCTGAAATAAGCTCTTCTAACTCCAATGAATTGTCATGCATTTTAGATGTAATATGCTCTATTTTATGAGCAGCTTCTTCATTTTGAATTGATATTATAGTTACATGTTCCATCTCTTTGAATACATCATCATTATATTTTGCAACATTTTCAACTTCACCTGTAACTTCTTGCACACTGCTAAGTGTCTCTTTTATTGAATTTGAAAGTCCATTTATTACATCATAAGTTATTGAAGTATTTTCTGTAATCTCATCTGAATCTTTTGCATTATCGTTTATTCCAGTACTAACATCATCTATTGAATCAGTAATGGATGATAAAGTCACATTAACTTCATCAAGTGACTTTTGAGTCTTCTCTGCTAATTTTCTTACTTCATCAGCTACAACAGCAAACCCTCTTCCATGTTCACCGGCGCGAGCAGCCTCTATTGCTGCATTAAGTGCAAGCAAGTTAGTTTGATCAGCAATATCTTTAATAGAGTCAAGTACACCTTTAGATGATTGTGCACTCTCTCTTAAAGAGCTCAACCTTTCAACTAAATCTCTTGATATAGAAGAACTATGTGAAACAACCTTTGTAGTATTCTCAATAGATTGTTCAAGTTCATCTAATGACTTAAAATTTTTATTCATTAAACTTGATACTGCATCAGATTTCTCTTTTATTATAGTAGAAGCTAATGAAACATTTTTAATATTATTCTGTGCATGCAATATCATGCTGTTTTGTTCAGTAACACTCCTAGAGACATATTTAGCTGTAGAAGATAACTCACTTGTGTAATCTTTTGTAGCTTTAAAAGAGAGGTATAGTTTAATAACTAAATTTTTAACTTTTACAATGAATAGGTTAATAGATATAATCATTTGAGATGTTTCATCTTTCCCACTACTAACTAGTTCTGTCTGCAAATCTAAATTATCCATTTGAACTTTAACATTTTTTAATGAATTAATAATATTTTTTGTAACAAGAAATATTGTAATAAAGATTATAAATAAAGAGATACCTAAAATAATAAACATAATATTTCTAGAGCTACTATTTGTACTTTTTATAGTAACTTCAGTATCGACTAAAATTTTCTTAATTGTGCTGGAAGTTTTATGAATAATATTTCTCATAACAAGGTTTTGTCCTTGGTTCTCATTTAAACCAATCTTTCTATATAGATCAACAAGATTATGAAATGATTTTTTATAATTATCTAAATTACTTAACAATACATCATTACTAATTTGAATTTTTAAATTCTTAGATGCAATCTCAACTTGTTTATCGAATCTATCTACATACTTTTCATCATTTCTTAATAAAAAATCTTTTTCATGACGTCTAAGTATTAAAATGTCTCTTAGAATCAAAATATTATTAATCTTATCTACCTCATATTCTAAAGTATGAATAGATTCCCTCATATGACCTTTTAAACCGCTATTTTCATCCAATCCAACCAAAATATGAAGTTTAGTAATTTTCAAAAATTCATCGGTATAAATTTCAATATCTTTTTTAAGAAGCCTCATCTCATTAAAATTCATACTAACATCACTAAAAGTATCTTCAGCCCTATCTATAAAGTCAATTGCTTTTTTACTATTGGTAATAAACTTATCTATATATTTTCTATTTTTTCTTTGTAAAAAATCTTTTTCATTTTTTCTAAGTTCTAATATTTCACTTTTTATAGTATAGATTTCAGTTTTTAAGGATTCTAGCTTAACAAATTTATCACTATAAAATCCAGAGACGCCAATTAAAAAAATAATAGATACAAATATTAGTAATAAAATTAAAAATAGTTTAAATTTTATGCTCATAAACAGCTCCTATAATAATAATTATAAGACAACCAAGTTACATTTTGAATACTGTAGTATGTTATGGAATAAAATAATAAAGAAAGAAACCCCTTGCGGCGACCTAGTTTTCCGACCGCGTAGCGGTAAGTATCATCAGCGATGAGCAGCTTAGCTTCCAGGTTCGAAATGGGGGCTGGGCGGGACCTGCTCTCTATAACCACAAGGAGATTTAAAGGCACCATGATGCTCTTAAATCTCCCTATTTGTATAGGGGTTTATTAACATTGTTAAAGTCAAAGTAAATTCTACATCTTTTAAGCTTCTGCTTTATGCTTATTACACTGAATAAGGCGGCTAAGAAAAAGATAAGTCAAACACTCTATTAGTACCGGTCAGCTAAATGAATTGCTTCACTTACACATCCGGCCTATCAAACAGTTAGTCTTACTGAGAGTTTCAGGGAAATCTCGT
>Ga0316207_10000857_pt1 | contig 42436 bp, 40 predicted proteins | sample 6weekpyrite_MG_FD_204943 | JGI IMG/M metagenome (GOLD analysis project Ga0316207, IMG submission 204943) | Microbial mat bacterial communities from mineral coupon in-situ incubated in ocean water Damariscotta River, Maine, United States -... | ecosystem: Environmental > Aquatic > Marine >... | reverse complement strand
TATTAATGCAGTTGAAGGTGTTGCAATCAACAGCTTTGATAGATGTTTATATATGTTTGATGGTCGTGATGAACGCATCGTTGGTAAGGCACGCGAAGACTGGAAGAAGTTTAAGGCTTTGGGGGCGGATATGTCTTATTGGCAGCAGCGAGAAACTGGGGGCTGGGAACAAAAAGCATGAGTGAAATCAGACTGCAGCATTCAGAGCTGCCTTTCTTCATGTCAACAAATTATGCAGACTTTGATATGGACCGAGTGTTTCAGTGGCTTTCTCATGAAGCATACTGGAGCAAAGGAATACCACGGACTACATTAGAGCGCTCCTTTGAGAATTCATTAGCTTTTGGCCTTTTCCACGAATCAGAAGGCCAAGTTGGTGTTGCTCGAATGGTGACTGATAAAGCGGTGTTCGCATATCTTGCAGATGTATTTATTGCAAAGAATTACCGAGGCTTCGGATTAGGGCAGTGGTTAATGGAGGTTATCTTGCAACATCCTGATTTACAAGGTTTACGTCGAATGCTGCTGGCGACATCTGATATGCATGCGCTTTACAGGAAGTTTGGTTTTTCAGATGCACATGGCAGTAAGCTACTTATGGAAATTGTGAGGCCTGATATTTACCAAAAATCCGAGGCATAATATTAGCTACTTGCTGAGTTTGGTTACATTATTTTCATAGTTTCCATCTAGGATATTAGATGGGGAGATACCTATAACTTTATGAGAGGTGTCTGTGAAAACGCTTAAAAAACTACTCCTTGTTAGTGTCAGCCTTTATCTCGGCTTAGCCAGTTTCTTGTATTTTTTTCAAGAGAACTTTATTTTCCACCCTGTGCCGGTTTCGGCGGATCATATTTTTAAGTTTTCCGCAGTGACTGAGGAGGTTTGGGTCGATAATAACGATAGCCGGCTGCACGGTGTGTTGTTTAAAGCCAATCAAAAACCTCGGGGCGTTGTGCTTTATTTTAAAGGCAACATGGGGAATGTGGGTCACTCAGAAGGTATCGCCCAAATATTTCTTAACTTGGGATTTGATGTGTTGTCGATGGATTATCGAGGCTCTGGAAAAAGTGTTGGGATGCTTTCAGAAAACCGTCTCTTACATGATGCTGAGCTTTGGTATGATTGGGCCGTAGGTTTGTACAAGAACAATGTTCGGGTGGTTGGTTATTCGTTAGGGACAACCTTTGCCAGTCATCTTGCCGGTGTGAAAAAAGTTGCAGAAACCATTTTGTTTGCCCCTATGCATTCAATACGCGAAATTGGTTTAAGAAGATTCCCTTTTATCCCCAGTTTTTTGGTTCGCTATCCCCTTGATAATTATGAGAAGCTTAGCGCAGCGACAGGCCGGGTTTTGATTTATCATGGAACAGTAGATGAAGTGATTCCTTTTGAGTCGGGCGAGTCGTTGAGAACAGCGCTTAATACTGATGATCACTTTACAAAAGTTGAAGGCGCAAACCATTATACTTTGCCGCGTAGACGGGAGGTTTTAGGGCATATAAAGCAGCTGTGGGGGCGTGAAACTTAAGGTCGTAACCGTGTTTCCGCCATTAGGATAGCTGCCGCTGCAAGCAATAATAGATCTTTCAATAGAAAGTGTCCGGCACTTGAAAGGTAAGGAAAACCGCCAGTCCATGAACCTTTGAAGCTGATTAAAAAGCTGAGGGTGGCAACGAAGGTGAGGGCTGATAATAGCAAACCAACTTGGCATATGCGTTTGTTCCACCACCAGCCAGTGAGGCAGAACACAGTAATAAGTTCAATAACACCAATGATATTTGAGGCCATTTGCTTGCTAAAATAAACAGGTGCCCACCAGTTAAATAGGGGACTAGATGTTAGCAGCGGATAAACCCCGTTGGCCTCAGGCCCTGTAAACTTCATGGCACCAATCCAACCAAGAACAACGATAAGCCCTAAAAGCATCACGGTGTTTGCATGCCGGTTTGAACCAAGCCACAGAGCCACACCAGCAATTGCCAAATATTTGAGAATGCCTTGCCCAGAACCAATTGCAGGGAAGCCCCCAAGGCTTGTTATCCATACAGGGTTGGTGAACAGAAAGCTAAGGGCACCAAGGGATAAAATAGTAACGGCCAAATAAGCATGCTGTTTGTAGCGGCCTGGTACGGCATGAAGCGCGACAATAATACCTATTGCAAGCTGAAGCCCGCCAAGCGCCATGGGAATATAAGCCTTGAGGTCTTTGGAGAGGCTTTTCATAAACGGATGTGCAGATACCCATCCATCAATAATACTGGCAGACGTGCCACGAAGTGTAAGCCCTCCGAACCAGATAAATAAGGTCGCAATGGCGATAACAGCGAAAAAACGGGCGAAGCTCATGCTGGGTGTTAACCGGTCGAGAATAAAGTTCATTGAGTATATGCCCTCGGATAAGTTCCACTTTTTATTGTATCTTACGTTAACAAAGATGATTACACGTTTTGGGTCAAGCTTTGCTTAGGCTTGACCCTCTTGTTCTTGTGCCAGTTTGGCCGCGTCGTATTTTTCTTCCGCTAGGCCCCACGCTTCTTCCGCATCTTGAATTTGAGTATCTAATTCAGCAGCCTGAATAGCTAACTCTGAAGCCTGATCTTCTTTTCCAGCTTCATAAAGAGCGGGGTTTTGAATGAGGGCTTTTAGCTGTTTTTCTTTTAAAATTAGCTCTTCGAGTGTCTTTTCAGCGGCTTCAACAGCACGTCGCAGCGGTGCAATCTTTTTACGGGCTTCAGCAGCAGCTTTACGGGCAGCTTTTTTATCGCCTTGTTTGCCGCCGGCACGTTTTTTAGCACGTTCGCCAGCCCTGATTTGTAGCAAATGCTGTTGATAATCATCCAGATCACCATCAAAGCCTTTTACATCGCCGTTTTCAACGATCCAGAGGCGGTCAACACAGGCTGAAACTAAATGCCGGTCGTGGCTGATAAGCAGTACCGCGCCGTCATAGCCGTTTATCGCATGGATGAGCGCTTCACGGCTGTCCACATCAAGGTGGTTTGTTGGCTCATCAAGGATGAGCAATTGTGGTTTTTTGAATGTAGCGAGCGCAAACATTAGGCGGGCCTTTTCACCACCTGAAAGGCTTTCTACGGGCCTGTCGGCTTTATCCACACCAAATCCAAAACTGCCAAGCCGAGCACGCACTCTTGAGAGAATCACATCGGGCATCAGTTTCAAAAGATGGTCTAGCGGGCTGTCTTTGGGCTTGAGTTCATCAAGCTGGTGCTGGGCGAAGTACCCGATGCCCAGCTTGCGCGGTTTGCGCATCTTGCCTTCCATTGGTATCAGGTTTTCAGACAGTAACTTGGCGAAAGTGGATTTGCCGTTACCATTCGCCCCAAGAAGCGCGATGCGGTCATCGCTGTCTATCCGTAGCTCTAGGTGTTTGAGTATAGGTTTGTCTTCTTCATAGCCAACACTCACATCTTCTACCGTGATAAGTGGGTCAGAAAGAGGTTCTGGTTTTGGGAAGTTAAACGGAATGGTATGTTCTTGCACCATTGTGGCGATGGGTTTCATACGCTCCAGTGCTTTGACGCGGCTTTGAGCCTGCTTGGCTTTACTGGCTTTTGCCTTAAAGCGATCAACAAAGGACTGAATATGGCGCTTTTCAGCTTCTTGCTTTGATTTAAGCGCAAGCTGGTGCTCCATTTTGATACGGCGTAGATCCTCAAACCGATCATATCCGCCGGTATAAAGATTAAGTTTGCCTTCTTCCAAATGAATGATGTGAGTCACAGCTTTGTTCAATAGATCGCGGTCGTGGCTGACGAGGAAAACTGTGTAAGGGTAGTTTTTCAAGAAACTCTCAAGCCACATCACGCCTTCAAGGTCAAGATAGTTGGTCGGTTCGTCCAACAGCAAAAGGTCAGGCGTGATGAACAGAACGCATGCCAGCGCAACGCGCATGCGCCAACCACCAGAAAAGCTAGAACATGGCCGTGCTTGAGCTTCGGCGTCAAAACCAAGCCCTGCTAGGATACGGGCAGCACGCGCATCGGCTGTATGTGCATCGATATCTGCAAGCCGAGTATGGATTTCTGCGATACGATTAGGGTCAGTCGCCGTTTCCGCCTCAGCGTTAAGCGCGGTCATCTCATGGTGAGACTGAAGGACAGTCTCCAAGAGGCTCTGTGGCCCGCCTGGGGCTTCCTGTCCCACATGCCCAACTGTGGCGCGAGGGCGCACGCTGATGCTACCGCCTTCTGACTGTAACTGGCCCAAGATCATCTTGAACAGCGTTGATTTTCCTGTGCCGTTACGGCCTACGAAACCAACTTTGTGGCCTGCAGGGATGGAAACTGTCGCGCTGTCAAATAACAGGCGGTCAGCGATACGATACGTAATGTCATTGATATGTAGCATGGCAGGGCAAGTATCACAGGAAGCACGCGGCTGCAACGCTCGTAGTAAAAGCTGCTTGGCAGACGGGCTTCAACTAGGTATAAGGCGCGCGAATCAAATGTTTCCCTGGAGCAGGCCTGACACTGAATAGGACTGATCCAATCAAAATTATAGAGGATAGTCACATGGCTCTTCAGCGCACATTTTCCATCATCAAGCCTGATGCAACTAATCGCAACCTTACTGGCGCAATCAACGCAATCTTTGAAAAAGCTGGCCTACGCATTGTAGCGCAGAAGCGTATTCAGATGACACAAGCACAAGCTGAAACTTTCTATGCTGTACACAGCGAGCGTCCTTTCTTTGGTGAGCTTGTTGAGTTCATGACATCTGCGCCAGTTGTTGTGCAGGTTCTTGAAGGTGAAAACGCTGTTCTTGCACATCGCGAAGTAATGGGCGCAACGAATCCAGCAGAAGCTGCTGAAGGCACAGTTCGTAAAGAGTTCGCGCTTTCTATCGGCGAAAACTCTGTACACGGTTCTGACAGCGAAGAGAACGCAGCGATTGAAATCGCTCAGTTCTTCTCTGGCAACGAGATTGTTGGCTAATCCCAACTAAAAAACTGTCTAAGAGCTATTAGGCATGCGAAGCAATTCGCAGATAATGGGTCGATCCAGTGGGTCGGCCCTTTTCTGCTTAAACTAGCGGGCTAATTAAACCTTTAGTACCCAAATCAGAATCGCTAAACACCACTTTATGGCCAGAAACACGGGCCTTTCCTTCGGCTATCATCCGCACAGCCGCAGGATACATTTTGTGCTCATAGGTAAGGGTTTTAGCAGCCAAGCTTTCAGGGGTTTCGTCTGCTGAAATTGGAATGGCCGTTTGCATGATAATCGGGCCGTTATCCATTTCCGGGCGTACATAATGAATGGTGCAGCCACCAAAACGTACTCCATCTTCAATAGCACGCGCATGGGTGTGAAGGCCTTTGTAGGAAGGCAGCAAGGAAGGGTGGATATTGATCATCCTGTCTTTCCAGCGGTTTACAAACTCGGTATTTAATATGCGCATAAAGCCCGCAAGGCACACAAGCTGTGTATTATGTTCTTTCAGGCAATCATGGAGCGCGTCTTCGAACTCTTCTCGTGTTTCAAATTCTTTATGATCGATGGCAATGGCAGGAATGCCGGCCTTTTGGGCGCGCTCTAGCCCTTTTGCATTCGGGCGATTGGAAATAACCACTTGGATTTTGGCAGGGTAATCAGCTTCAGCACAAGCGTCTATCAGGGCTTGCAGGTTCGTGCCGCTGCCTGAGATCATCACTGCTAATCGAAGCTTTGCCATGTGTATTAGTCCTCGCCTGTGATCGCTGACCATTCAGTGCCAGAGCCCCAAGTTCCTGCTGCACCGGTTACTTGGCATTTTGGCTTGCCTTCGCCTTTACTGATTTTACCTATCACATAAACGGTTTCACCGTGCTGTTCTAACATAGCTTTGGCAGCCTCAGCATTTTCAGGTGCAACAACAACAACCATTCCAATACCACAGTTAAAGGTGCGAGACATTTCGCGTGTGGCAATGTTGCCTTCTTGCTGTAGCCAGCCAAAGATACCCGGTAGGGCCCATGCGGTACTGTCTATTTCAGCGAACGTGTTTTTAGGCATTACGCGAGGGATATTTTCAAGGAAACCACCACCAGTGATGTGTGAAAGCGCTTTAACATAGCCTGCTTTAATCGCGGCCAATGTGCTTTTTACATAAATTTTGGTAGGGGCAAGAAGGGCTTCACCTAGTGTTTTTCCATTCTCAAAGCCAGCAGGGTCACTGTAGTTATGGCCTTTATCGGTAACGATACGGCGGATAAGTGAATAACCGTTTGAGTGAGTGCCATTTGAAGCAAGACCTAGAAGCACATCGCCCTCTGCGACTGTAGAACCATCAAGCAGAGTGCCTCGCTCGGCAGCACCAACACTAAAGCCTGCTAGATCATAGTCGGCATCTTGATACATACCGGGCATTTCTGCAGTTTCGCCGCCGATAAGGGCTGAACCAGATTGTCTGCAGCCTTCTGCAATGCCGGCAACAACATCTGTCATTTGTGCAACATCAAGTTTGCCAGTAGCCATATAATCGAGGAACAACAGGGGCTCAGCGCCTTGCACGACCAGGTCATTCACGCACATGGCAACCAGATCAATTCCAACCGTATCGTGAATGCCTGCTTCAATAGCCACTTTTAGCTTGGTGCCTACACCGTCATTCGCGGCTACAAGAATGGGGTCAGTAAACCCTGCTGCTTTTAAGTCAAACAGGCCGCCAAAGCCACCTAGGTCAGCGTCTGCGCCGGGGCGGCGTGTGCTGGCAGCTAGTGGCTTAATGTTGTCAACCAAGGCTTCACCGGCATCAATATCAACGCCAGCAGATTTATATGTATAAGACTGTTTGTTTTCAGACACGATCTCAACCCGTTCTGCCGTAATATCGGCCCATTCTGGTGCCAGCTTAAACGCTGGAAATACGATCCTGCAATTGTTCTCGCAATTGCGCTTTGGGGCGTTATAGTGTCGCCGTGTTGGATATGAAAGACCTTATGCGCAAGCTTCTGAAAAATAATAGGGTTTCCCGCCTGATTTGTGGAATATTGTTCGCCGTTTTTGTGCATTTCCAGTTTTTGGGTGCATCGCTTCAGGCGCAAACAGTTGATTCGCTCGACCGTTTGTTCACTATTCGTGAAATTAAGGTTGATGAACGGGCCCCTCGAGCTAGTGAGGCTCGGAGAACTGCACTTCGTAAAGCTGAACTTGAAGCATATGATAAGCTTTTACGCAAGATTACCCAACCTGAAGGCCGGGCAAAGTTGCCTGAGCTATCAGCGCAGGAAAAACAAGCCCTGATAAGCGGCATTGAGGTTGTTGAAGAGCAATCTTCCTCTCGCCGCTATACCGCAACATTGAATGTTCGATTCGAACCGGGGAATGTGAGCCAGTTTTTAGCACGCTACGGGGTGCCCCATGTATTAAGTACTGGGCGGGGCATGTTGGTTTTGCATGCGCACCGCTCAGGCCTGTCAGAGTATTTATGGTCGCCAAATTTGGCCACGGTTGAAGCACGAGCATCCGTGGATTGGTTGAACAGGATACGGCAGTATGTTTTTCCGCGAGGCGAAATTCGCGAACGAATGGCTGTAACTTACCGTCAGATAGAATCTTTTGACGCCCGCGGAAATAATGCGATTACTGCTATCCACGATGTGCAATCTGTGTTGATGATTTCTTCAGAGTGGGTGCAGGAGCAACAGGGAGCTGTATTACATTATAAGTTTTTGTCATCAGATGGTGGTTTAACAGCAAGCACTACTTTAAAAGACGACAATAATATCGGTGAGGCGCAAGCTTTAACTCTTATGTTTGAGCAAGTGTTGGAGCAAATTGACACGGCTTGGCGAGACCAGTTGCTGGTTGATACAGGTATGGGCGGGAAGATGACTGTTCTGGTGCCGACAACGGATCTTGCCATGCTCACGGATGTTGAAAAACGGCTTGATGATGTAACATTGGTCCGTGGTTTCAATATATTATCCGTTGGATTGCCCTTTAGTAGCGTATCCTTTCATTACACGGGCCGAGAGGATCAATTGATAATGGCATTGCGCTATGCAGGCCTTGCTTTAGATATGTACGGCGACGAAAGATTGTTGAAACTGCGTGAGCCAGGCTAACAATAAGCAAGGGGGTGAGTGATGAATAGATGGATTTGGATAGGAACAGCTATAGTAGTTGTTCTATTTATATATCTTACACGTGGTGTGATGCTGCCTTTTATGGCGGGACTGGCAATCGCATACTTTCTCGACCCCGTAACGGATATGCTGGAAGACCGTAAGGTGCCGCGTGGGGCAGCCACAGCGATCGTACTTGTGGGTTTCTTCACGTTGATCGTGGGGGTGATTCTGGCTTTTTGGCCGATAGTTCAGGCTCAGATCGGCGCGATTGCAGATACCTTGCCCAAAACCCTTGCGAGTTTGCGTCCTTGGCTCAATGAAACTTTAACATCTCTATCGACTAGGTTTGGTGTTGATCTAGGCTCTGATGTGGAGAGTATGCTTGCTGGTTTTTCTGATGAGATTTTAAGCAAGATCAAAGACGGTGCATCTGGTGTACTCAAGGGTGGCTTAGCACTGTTTAATATCTTAACGCTTGTTTTGATTTCGCCGGTGGTTGCGTTTTATTTACTCCGTGATTGGGACTTGTTGGTCGCCAAGCTAAATGGCTGGCTACCGCCTAGCGGGGCTGAGATCGTGCGTGATCAGTTTAAGAAAATTGACACAGTACTCGCCGGCTTTGTTCGCGGGCAATTGTTGGTTAGCACCACCATGGGCGTATTATACGGTGTAGGATGGTCACTCGCTGGGCTGGACTTTGGCGTGGTACTCGGCGTTTTGGCAGGTGTTATGTCGTTTGTTCCTTTTGTTGGTGCCTTGTTTGCTGCGATAGTTGCCGTTGCTATTGCCATCGGGCAGTGGGGCTTTGATCCTGCACAAATTGGCCTTGTGGCTCTTGTGTTTCTTGTGGTTCAGGTAATTGAAGGGGCATTCTTAACGCCGCGCTTAGTTGGCGAACGTGTTGGATTGCATCCCGTTTGGGTGTTGTTTGCGGTGTTCGCTGGCGGTGAGGTTATGGGGTTCCTTGGTGTCTTGATTGCAGTTCCTGCGGCCGCTGCTATGGCCGTTTTGGTCCGTTATTGGATTGAACGATATTTAGAACATTATGATATTACTGAATCTAGCCCCCCAGTAACAGCAGGCGGCTCATTTGAGGCAGATTTATCTGCCGACACAGATGACGATAAAAATAAATCAGAGAGAGTGAAGAGTGAAGGCAACGTCACAGATACCGCTTGATCTTGGCCATGACCCAAGTTTTGATATGGCTGACTTTATTGTATCAGGCTCCAACGAAGCAGCATTCGCTTTAGTGAATAGCTGGCCTGATTGGCCGGGACACGTTGTGGGAATAGTTGGCCCTTCTGCATCAGGTAAAACTCATTTAGCACGCGCGTGGGCTTTGGAATCAGACGCTCATATCTTTAGTGCTGATCACGCGGTGAGTGATTTGAGGCCGGGGCAAGCGGTGTTAGCAGAAAACCTGGATCAACAAGGCCGTAGTGACGAAGATATTTTTCATCTATTTAACTGGATCAAGGAAATTTCTGCGACGCTGTTAATAACATCGGGGACTCATCCAAATCGCTGGTCGGTTACATTGCCTGATCTGCGATCACGCTTAGCCACAATTGCCGTAGGTGAAATGCTGCAGCCAGATGATGAACTTTTAATGGTGCTGATGGTAAAGCTATTTTCGGATAGGCAATTACAGGTAGATATGACTGTATTGAATTATGTTTTGCCTCGGATTGAGCGATCCTTTGCGGCAGTGCAGGGTTTCGTCTCGCGGCTTGATGCTGCCGCTCTTGCCGATAAGCGTAAAATATCTCGCGCCCTTGCAAAATCATGCCTTGAAACCTAGTGCATATTTAAAATGTAACAAAGGCTACCTAAATTGGGGTGATTTGGCATAGAATAACTAGATATTTGATGAATAGGTTGCAGCGTACATGGCCGATGGTGACATAAAATTAGCGAATGATACGAATGAACAAGAGAGCGAGTTAAATCGTAAAGCTATTGTTCAGCGTATAAGGGGGTTGCCGGGCGGAGAGAAATATTTAAACCGTGAGATGAGCTGGCTTCAGTTTAATTTGCGTGTTTTGGAAGAGGCTGAAAATCGTCGCCATCCATTGCTGGAACGAGTACGTTTTCTATCAATCTCAGGTAATAATCTTGATGAGTTCTATATGGTTCGTGTTGCTGGTTTGCGCGGCCAAATTGAATTGGGTGTCGATGTTGTTTCTGATGACGGCTTATCGCCAATGCAGCAATTGCAACAGATAAATGCTCTTGCTGAAGAATTGATGGAACAGCAACAACGGGTTTGGGCAGGCCTAGCCAAGGAAATGCGTGAGAAAGGGATTTATCTGCTGGAAAAAGCAGAGGTTTCAGAAAAGGAGCGCGCCTGGATAGAAAGCTATTTTCTAGAGAATGTGCTGCCAGTTTTGACACCTATTGCGGTTGATCCTGCGCACCCATTTCCTTTCATACCGAATCTTGGTTTCACTATGGCCCTCTCATTGGTGCGAGAGAGTGACGATCAGGACATGGTAGCACTTTTGCCAGTACCGCATCATGTACAGCGTTTTGTTCGTTTGCCTGGCAATGAAAATGTTCGGTTTATTTCGCTAGAGCGTATGCTGGAGCTTTTCTTAGGTCAGTTGTTTCCTGGATACCGTGTGAATGGATGCGGTGTTTTCCGTGTGATTCGCGACAGTGATATTGAGATTGAGGATGAAGCGGAAGATTTGGTTCGAGTGTTTGAAAGTGCTCTCAAACGGCGACGGCGTGGCCGGGTTATCCGTTTAAAAGTAGACACCAAAATGCCGAAAGAATTACATGATCTCGTGGTTTCACGGTTAGATGCTGATATCGATACTATTGTAGAGATTGATGGGCTACTCGGTATTAATGAAACATCTCAGCTAATAGTTGATGATTTTCCAGAATTGAAATTTAAGCCCTATAATCCTCGGATGCCGGAACGTGTGAGGGACTTTGGTGGTAATGTATTCAAAGCCATTGCTTCGAAGGACTTTGTTGTTCACCATCCTTATGAATCCTTTGAAATCGTTCATACTTTTTTGCGTCAGGCGGCACGCGATCCAGATGTTGTTGCCATTAAACAAACGCTTTACCGGGCAGGATCTCAATCAGATATTATTGGTGCTTTGATTGAAGCGGCTGAAGCGGGCAAGTCTGTAACGGCGGTTGTTGAGCTGAAAGCTCGCTTTGATGAGGAACAGAATATTAAGTGGGCTCGTGATTTGGAACGGGCTGGTGTTCATGTTGTTTTTGGTTTTATCGACCTTAAAACTCACGCTAAAGTTTCGATGGTTGTACGCCGAGAGGGGCGTAAGCTGAAAAGCTATATGCATTTTGGGACAGGCAATTATCACCCTTTCACTGCCAAAGTTTATACAGACTTGTCTTTCTTTACTGCTGATCAAGCATTGGCGAGAGACACTAACAAGATGTTCAACTATCTAACAGGTTATGTGGAACCGGTTGAGCTGGAAAAGTTGGTGCTGTCGCCGTTTTACATGCGGAAACATCTAATTGCTTTGATTGATAAAGAAATTGAAATTGCGCGTGGAGGTGGGACTGGTGCCATATGGGCGAAATTAAACTCGCTCTTGGACCCTAAAATTATCGATAAGCTTTATGAAGCTTCTGAAAATGGTGTAAAAATTGACTTGATGATACGGGGCATCTGTACGCTGCGCCCAGGAATCCCGGGGCTCAGTGAAAATATTCGGGTGCAATCTATCGTTGGTCGTTTTCTTGAGCACGCCCGTATATGCTGCTTTGGTAATGGGCACGGCCTGCCTTCAAAGGAGGCAAAAGTCTTTATCTCATCTGCAGACTGGATGCCCCGGAATTTTGATCGCCGGGTTGAAACGATGGTGCCCATCGAAAATGCGACGGTACACGGCCAGATTATAGGACAGGTAATGGCTGCAAACTTTAAAGATAATGCGCAGTCATGGACAATGAACTCTGACGGTGAGTTCACCCGAAATACTCATAGTGAAAAAGACGGTGAATTTATTGCGCATCATTATTTTATGACTAACTCTTCTTTGTCGGGTCGTGGTAAAGCGCTGGATGAAGATCATGGAATTCCTTCCTTGATTGCATATGAATACGAAGATTAGGGCTGTGTATGTTTGATCCCATTATTGATGCTGATGAATATTTAGCAGTGATTGATATTGGTTCGAATTCTGTTCGCTTGGTTGTTTTTTCAGGAACTAACCGCGTGCCAGACACTGTTTTCAACGAAAAAATTATGGCTGGCCTTGGGGCAAAGGTTGGCGAGACTGGGAAGATGGCTGATGAAGCGATGGATACCGCGCTCTCCACTTTGAAACGCTTCAAATCGTTATGTGATCAAATGCAGGTCCGGGATATTCGGGTGGTGGCTACCGCTGCTGTTAGAGACGCGAAAAATGGCCTTAAATTCGTTAAAAAAGTCAAAAAAGAGTGTGGCTTGGATATTCGGGTCATAGACGGTGTTGAAGAGGCGCGCTTGGCGGGACTAGGCGTGTTGTCTGGTGAGCCGTCAGCCACCGGGATAGCCGGCGATTTGGGTGGCGGGTCATTGGAGCTTTCTCGCGTTAAGGACGGCGAGGTTTATGAAACTATCAGCTTACCTATCGGGCCGCTTCGCCTTATGAGCCGATTCGGTCGTAATAGATCGAAGATTAAAAAGTTTCTCCGCGAAACATTTGATACAATTCCTTGGCTTGAGGAATGTGAAGGCCAGAATTTATATCTTGTAGGTGGGGCCTGGAGAAACATTGTAAAGCTCATGATGCGAGAACGCTCAAACCCATTACCAATTTTACATGGGTATTATTCTTCTCGCGGCGAAATTACGGCATATTGCCGTCGTCTGAGCAAATTGGATGTTTCGGATATCCCTTTTGGCGGTAGTATGCCCGCAAGGCGTAGGGAAGTACTCCCAACTGCTTCCGTAATACTAATGGAGCTTTTGTCTGCGATGCGGGCGAAGAGGGCAGTAACATCGTCTTACGGCCTGAGAGAAGGCCTTCTTTTTGATGCTCTTGATGAAGATGCTCGGCAAATTGACCCTTTTCTTTATAGTTGCCGAGTATTGTCTGAGGAACGCTGTAGGTTTGCTGAACATGCACGCGTGATTTTTAATTGGACGCGTCCATTGTTTCAACGCAAGTCTCTTGATCCAGAACTCCGTGACAGGCTTCAGTATGCGATTAGCTTATTGGGTGATATTGCTTGGCGTGGTCATCCAGACTTTAGGGCAGAAAAAGCTGTAGAGTCAGTTCTGCATGGTAATTTTGTGGGGGTTAGTCACCGCGACAGAGCCTATGTTGCAGTAGCTTTAAATCAGGCTTACGGTGCCCCTATTGATGCGCCGCATTTGGCACCAATGCTACCTTTGCTAAAAATAGACGATATTATGGAAGCTAGATTGATGGGCGCAGCGTTAAGGCTGGCTCAGCGGTTGTCTGGCGGTACAGTAAGAGCTCTTGAGGTAAGCCAACTCAGAGTGTCTAAAAGCTCACTCTATCTTGATATTCCATCAGAGTACCGGGAAATTGCAAATGACGTTGTTTTGCGCCGCGTTAGGCAATTAGCCCAACTTATTGGACGAAAGCCAAAGATTTCGATTTTAGACAGCTGACTGAAGTATGGAAAACTTACAGCGACAAAGCGTCGCTGTAAGCCGTAACTTAGCTTATGTCGTCTTCTTCGAGTTCTACAACGTCAATATCACCACGGCGTGCTGTCAGGGCAAGATTGCCCTCCATCAATTTTACGGCGTCTGCGCCAAAAATATCATAGCGCCATCCGTGAAGTGCGCGGATGTCTGTTTTAGGCATAGCAGCCCAAGATTCAAGCTCTGCTGCACTGGCGACCATTCGTGTAGCAACTTTTGCTTGCTGGCATTTGATTTTAAGCAATACTTTTAGGAGGTCAGCCATAGGAGGTGTTGCTGGACGTGGTTTTGCCCTCGCAATATGAGGCAATTGATCCTCTGGAATTCTCATGCCTTCTTGAACGGCATCAAATAAGGCTTTGCCTGCCTTGGATCGACTGAACCCCTTTGGAATGCCGCGCATTCTATCAAAGTCTTCAATTTCTTTCGGCGGATGAGCTGCAACCTCGAACAAGGTTTCGTCTTTTGCGATACGGTTGCGAGGCATGTCCCGCTCTTGTGCCTGTCGTTCACGCCATGCCGCTAAGCATTGTAGAAGTCCCAAAAAACGAGGCTTGTTTGTGCGAACTTTAAGGCGGTGCCATGCTTCCTCAGGCTCAATATGATATAGAGAAGTCTCACGCAGCGGTGCGGTTTCTTCTTCAACCCAGCTTTCTCGGCCAGTATCCACCAACTCTTCATGGAGCGTCCGGTAAATTTCGCGCAAGAAGGTTACATCACCGAGTGCATATGTGAGCTGCTTATCGCTGAGCGGACGTTTTGACCAATCTGTATAGCGGGCAGACTTATCTAACTGTGCTTTGGCAATTTTTGTGACGAGTGTTTCATAACCAACCGAATCGCCAAAACCACACACCATTGCTGCAATTTGTGTATCGAAGATAGGCGCAGGTAATTTCCCCATTATTTGGAAAAATATTTCCATATCCTGACGGCAAGCGTGCATAACTTTCAGGACGCTTTCGTCTTCAAAAATCTCTAGAAGAGGACTTAGGTCAATTCCTGAAGCTAAAGGATCGATGCAATGAGCTTCATCATCGCTTGCTACCTGAATAAGGCAAAGCTTGGGATAATAAGTGTGGTCACGGAGAAACTCAGTATCAACTGTAATAAACTCGGCTTTTTGAAGGCGTTCGCAAAGCTGTACTAAAGCGTCGGTAGTTGTAATAGGCTGCATGCCAAATTCCATTATTGTTTTGCGCTTCTATTACACAGGAAAAGCCTCTACGTCACGCTTTCTGTTTACTTTCGGTATCCTTGTCTTGACAATCGGCGATAATCATGCGCTTTTCCGGCCCAAATATTGATAGTATTGACGCCTTTATTCGTTGTCAGAAACATAAAATACGTAGGACACCATGCACGCATTTCGTTCGCATACTTGTAATGATCTTCGCCCGGAAAACGTTGGCGAAACAGTTCGGCTCTCAGGTTGGGTACACCGGAAACGAGACCATGGCGGTCTCCTCTTTGTTGACTTGCGAGATAATTATGGACTCACTCAGTGCGTATTTGACGTGGATAGTGCTTGTTTTAAAGAGGCGGAAGCTGTTCGTGCTGAATCAGTAATTCGTATAGATGGGCGTGTTAAAGCCCGTACTGATGAAACAGTAAACGCAGATTTGGCAACCGGTGCAATCGAGATATATGTTGATGATCTGGAAATATTATCAGGCGCAGGTGATTTACCTATGCCAGTGTTCGGCGACACTGAATATCCAGAAGATGTACGCCTGACATATCGTTTCCTTGATTTACGCCGGGAGCGTATTCACAATAATATGTTGCTGCGTTCTGATGTAATTGCAGAACTACGCCATCAGATGCAGGATCAGAATTTCCGTGAGTTCCAAACTCCAATCCTTACGGCCTCTAGCCCGGAAGGTGCGCGTGACTTTTTGGTGCCAGCTCGCCAACACCCCGGTAAATTTTATGCATTACCGCAGGCACCACAGCAGTTTAAACAGCTACTGATGGTTTCAGGCTTTGATCGTTATTTTCAAATTGCCCCTTGTTTCCGCGATGAAGATGCCCGTGCTGATCGTAGTCCTGGCGAGTTTTATCAGCTTGATATTGAAATGAGCTTTGTCACTCAGGATGACGTATTTGATACTATCGAGCCTGTACTAGTTAATGTTTTCAAAAAGTTTTCTGACAAGAAAATTACTGAAGCACCTTTCCCTCGAATCGCCTTTAAGGAATCAATGCTTAAGTATGGTAATGATAAACCTGACTTAAGAAATCCAATCGAAATTCAAGATGTGACAGAGGCTTTCCGTGGTTCTGATTTTAGCATTTTCGCTAAAATGATTGAGAACGGGTCTGTTGTACGAGCAATTCCTGCTCCTGGTTCTGGCCCGATGTCTCGTCGGAAGTTCTTTGATGCAACAAACGACTGGGCCAAAAAAGAGGGTTTTGCAGGCCTTGGTTATATTAATGTGAGTGACGGCGTTGCTCGCGGCCCAATTGCGAAAGCATTGGGTGAAGAAGCAACGAACAAGCTGCTTAGCGATATGGGGCTTGGTCCAAATGACGGCGTTTTCTTTGCCTGTGATAAAGAAGAGGGTGCGGCACGCCTTGCAGGTGTAGCGCGTACTCGTGTTGGTGAAATGCTTGATTTAATCTCGGACGATGAATTCAAGTTCTGCTGGGTTGTTGACTACCCAATGTTTGAATATGACGAAGATGAAAAGCGTATCGACTTCTCTCATAATCCATTCTCAATGCCTCAGGGCGGTATGGAAGCGCTGGAGAATGAAGATCCGCTTGAGATTCTCGCGTACCAGTATGACATCATTTGTAACGGCATTGAGCTGTCTTCAGGCGCGATACGGAACCACCGTCCGGACATTATGATCAAGGCGTTTGGTATGGCTGGTTACGACGAAGCGACAGTTGAAGCCGAATTCGGTGGTATGCTGAATGCGTTTAAATACGGTGCGCCTCCGCATGGTGGCTTAGCCCCAGGTGTTGACCGCATGGTTATGTTGCTAGCTGATGAACCAAATATCCGCGAAGTTATTCTGTTCCCGATGAACCAGAAAGCGGAAGACTTGATGATGAAAGCACCAAGTGAAGTATCCGCCAAACAGCTTCGAGAGCTTCATATTCGGTGTGTTGAGCCGCCTAAAAAAGAAATAGCTGAATAAAATTTGTGGGGTCCTAGTGGCCCCACTTTGACATTTGGGTCAGGTTTTCAAATATCTGCCTCAAGCAAGGTCACTGATCGTTGACCCTTCAATGAAGCGAGAAAATTGATGAACGACAAAATCCTTGTATTGGACTTCGGTTCCCAGGTTACCCAGCTTATTGCACGTCGTGTACGTGAAGCAGGTGTTTACTGTGAAATCGTTCCATTCAACCAAGCAGATGATATCCTTGATGACTTTGGTGCTGCCGGTGTGATCTTATCCGGTGGTCCTGCAAGTGTAACGCACGCTGATACGCCACGTGCGCCTGAGCGCATATTCGCTATGGGGATACCGGTATTGGGCATATGTTACGGCCAACAAACTATGGTGGCACAGCTTGGTGGGAATGTTACAACTTCTGACCATCAGGAGTTCGGGCGTGCCTTTGTAGATGTGAAACAGAACTGTGCTTTATTTGATGGTGTTTGGGCGCAAGGTGACCGCGAGCAGGTTTGGATGAGCCACGGCGATCATGTTGATGCCTTGCCTGAGGGATTTGAGGCAGTAGCAACAAGTGAAGGCGCACCTTTTGCTGCGATTTCGAATGAAGCCAAGCGCTTTTATGCAGTGCAGTTCCACCCCGAAGTGGCGCATACACCGCACGGTGCTCAGTTATTGCATAATTTCGTAAAGAAAATTTGTGGTTGTTCCGGTGATTGGACAATGGCCAGTTTCCGGGAAACTAAAATTCAGGAAATTCGTGAGCAAGTTGGTGATAAGCGCGTTATTTGCGGCCTTTCTGGTGGGGTGGACAGTAGTGTTGTTGCTGTACTCATTCACGAGGCAATCGGTGATCAGTTAACGTGCGTGTATGTGGACCACGGTTTGATGCGGGCAGGGGAAAGTGATCAGGTAGTAAGCTTGTTCCGCGAGCATTATAATATCAATTTGGTACACCGGGATGCATCTGAATTATTTTTGGGTGAGTTGGCGGGTGTTACTGATCCTGAAAAAAAGCGCAAGATTATTGGTAAGCTGTTCATTGATGTATTTGAGGAAGAAGCCAAAAATGTCGGTGGTGCAGACTTTCTTGCTCAAGGCACACTTTACCCTGATGTAATCGAATCTGTTTCGTTTATTGGTGGCCCGTCTGTAACTATCAAGTCGCACCATAATGTGGGTGGTTTGCCTGAGCGTATGAACATGGGGCTTGTTGAACCCCTGCGAGAGCTTTTTAAAGATGAAGTTCGAGTGTTGGGCCGGGAACTTGGGCTGCATGAAGATTTTGTTGGTCGACATCCGTTCCCAGGACCAGGGCTTGCAATCCGTATTCCGGGAGAAATTACTCGTGAAAAAGCAGATATTCTTCGTAAAGCTGATGCGATTTATCTTGAAGAAATAAGAAGTGCAGGCTTGTACGATAGTATTTGGCAAGCATTTGCAGTGTTGTTGCCGGTAAAAACTGTTGGTGTTATGGGCGACAGCCGTACCTATGATCATGTGTGCGCTATACGTGCAGTAAATTCAACGGATGGAATGACTGCTGATTACTATCCATTTCCACATGATTTCCTAGGTCGGGTTGCGACACGTATTATTAACGAAGTGCGCGGAGTGAACCGCGTGGTGTATGATATTACCTCGAAGCCCCCAGGAACGATTGAATGGGAATAGCACAACTTTAGTCCTCATTCGTCTTCGGTCGATGATATCTTGAAATTGAACACCAACGGCATCTACAGTTATGTCGTTGGTGTTTGATTATGTCGATAGTTCGGTATCATTGCTAAATGTTGGGGAGGGTGCACATGTATTTACAGCTTGCTAAGGAGCTTTACTGGCATATTAGAGGGCCGTTTGCTCAAGAATTGAAATATGCTCGGCTTCGAAAAAGGCTATCATCGGGTAAAGACCTTACAGCATATGATTTAGACTGGTCGCAGATGGGCCATAATCGGATTAGCGTTGTTAACCGTGTAATCTCGGGTATGAAGGCACCTGTGCGGTACTTAGAAATAGGTTGTGCATATAATAATTGTTTCAACAGTATTATGGTGTGTGGAAAAACGGGTGTTGATCCAGCTCAGGGTGGAACTGTTCGAAAGACAAGTGATGAGTTTTTCGATACCAATGATCAAATATTTGACGCGATTTTTATCGATGGATTGCATACCTACGAACAATGCCGGCAGGATGCAATGAATGCTTTTAAATGTTTGAAAGTGGGCGGTTTCGTAATGTTTCATGATATGTTGCCTCGCAATTGGCGCGAGGAACATGTGCCGCGTGTCCAAGTCGACTGGACAGGCGATGTGTGGAAGGTCGCTGTAGAACTTATGCAATCCAGTGGCATTGATTTCAGGATTATTGAAATTGACAATGGCGTTGGTGTTGCAAGGAAAGTAAGTGAAACCGTTGCTTACAAAGATGATTACGCTCAATTGAAAGATGCTACATTTACTGACTATGTGATACAGCGATCAGATATGCCTATCTATAGTTATGTAGATAGTTACGAGTGGTTCGTAAGTTAAGGGCTGTTCTTCATTTCTTTAAAATGCTTCTTGCTAAGCCTTTGTCTTCAATCTCGCGTAAAATTGTTTTGTTTGAGGTGAAATAAGCTCTAAGTATATGCGAAACTTTGGCAGCCTTAAGGAGCTTGAATATGTCTACTGCACCAAAACCTTATGGTGTTGATGCTCGCCCTAAACGACAAGCAACTGCAAAAAATATTGTTGCAATGAAAGGCGGTACGCCGATTGTTTGCCTTACAGCCTATATTACCCCTATGGCTGCGCGCCTTGATAAGCACTGTGACTTGTTATTGGTTGGAGATAGCGTTGGCATGGTGCTTTACGGTATGGATTCAACGCTAGGCGTTGATCTTGAAACAATGATTCGTCATGGCAGGGCGGTATGCCGCGGTGCAAAACAGGCGCTGGTTGTTATTGATATGCCTTTTGGTACGTACGAAGAATCGAAAGAGCAGGCCTTTAGAAACGCGGCTAGGGCACTATCTGAGACCGGTGCAGGTGCGGTGAAGCTTGAAGGTGGTATTGAAATGGCCGAAACGGTGGCTTTTCTTTCTAAAAGAGGAATCCCTGTTTTAGGCCATGTGGGTTTAATGCCGCAATCAGTTCATGCGCACGGTGGTTATGGTGCGCGTGGCAGAAGTGTAGATGAATGGGAACCAATAATTGAAGATGCAAAAGCCATAGCCGCAGCGGGGGCATTTGCGGTGGTTCTTGAGGGGGTTGCTGAACCTCTGGCCCGGAAAGTCACAGATGCTGTGTCTTGCCCTGTCATTGGGATTGGGGCCTCAAGTGCATGCGATGGACAAATATTAGTAACTGAAGATATGCTTGGTTTGTTTGCTATAAATCCAAAATTTGTTAAGCGTTTTGCGGAGTTAGGTCAAAGTATTGAAGATGCAATTGAGGAATATTCCGATGATGTTCGAAGCCGTGACTTCCCTGGCGAAGAGCATACATACAAGATGAAGGGGTCCAATAGTTAGGCCTGCCGAATTATCACCATAATTTACTGTTGTCTTCTCGTTTGCTTATGACAGCAGCTTTGGCTATGGTAGCCAAAATTTTTGGACATAAGCCCAATTTATTGTTGATTTTAGCCGCTGGTGTATAAGCATTCACGGCATTGTTTGGAGAGTTTCGCGTGTCGGACACCAACCCAGATCTGGCCGCGCAGGAAGTTGATGACGAACTGCGCCGCGACCAGTTAAACGCCATGTGGAAAGCCTATGGCAAATATATTATCGGCGGTGCCGTTGGTATCGTTCTCGCTGTTGGTGGAACCCAGTTATATAAATATCAGGTGCGCAGTAGCCAGGAAGCGAACTCGGCGAAATTTGCGTCTGCAGTGAACGCTGCGGATATAGAGGGGGCTGATGTTGCGCAAATATGGGCTGGAGCATCAGGAAACCTTGAATCAGGATACGCTGCTTTAGCTGAACTGCGTGCTGCAGCTGCGCTTGCTAAAACAGGTGACGCAATGGCCGCGATTGCCATGTATGATAATTTGGCCGCCAGCACTAATGGCGATGTGGTTCTTAGGGAATATGCGCAGTTAATGGCTGGCTTGTTAGTTGTTGATAAGGTTGGTGATCTTGATGATGCGCGTAGTCGATTCAGTGTTCTGGCGACTGCTGACCAACCATGGTACTTCAGCGCTGTAGAGCAACTCGCGTTTATTGATATGAAGCAAGGTGAAATCGAATCCGCATATGATCGTTTCGCTTCGCTCGTTGATAACAGAGCAACACCACAATCCATAAGTGCTAGGGCAGTACAATTCCGTGATATGTTGGAACGCCAGCTTCCAAACCGAGATGTAATAGTCCCGGTTGAGGCCGAGCAAGAAGGTGAAGCGGAGACAAGCAATGATGACAAATAACTTAAAGTTAGTCTCGCGCTTTGCCATTGTTGTAGTGTCGGCAACGGCTCTCTCTGCATGTTCCATTTTTTCTGGTAGCAGTAAGAAAGACCAAAAATATGATGATGGTGGCCGTGAACGTATTGCCATTATCAGTGCGACACAGGGCGTTGAGGCTGATCCAGCGATTGCTGGAGTGGCGGTAGCTATTCCTAGGCCGTATCGCAATAATAATTGGTCGCAGGCTGGTGGGAACTCGCCGCACGATGTTCAGCATCTGGAGTTAGGTGCTCAGTTAAACCAAGTTTGGCGTAATGATATTGGCCGCGGTAATGAAAGCTATGAACGCCTTATCGCAGGCCCGGTTGCTGGCAATGGTATGGTGTATGCTGTTGATACGCGTGGTACAGTAACGGCTGTCTCACTCGATTCAGGACGCGATGTTTGGCAAGCAGAACTGGACGACCCTGAAGAGCGTAGTGATGTTGGTTACGGCGGCGGTGCGGCTCTTTACGGTGATAAGTTGTTTGTCACTTCTGGTTTTGGTTTTGTTGTTGCGTTGGATGCTTCTTCTGGCCGTGAGTTATGGCGTTATGCTGGGGATGTTCCGTTTCGAGGTGCCCCAACAGCAGCAGAAAATCGAGTGTTTGCTGTTACTCACGACAATCAAATGCTTGCACTAGATCCTGAAACTGGGGAGTTGCTTTGGGAGCAAGTTGGCATTGCTGAAAACGCAGGTATGCTCGGTGCAGCTAGCCCAGCATATGATGGGGCAACGTTGGTAACAGCACTATCTTCTGGTGAGTTAATTGCTATGCGCGGCACAAATGGGCGTATCTTGTGGCAAGATGCTCTCACTAGCTCGCGGCGTTTAACACCACTTGCTACCTTAACAGATATCGACGGTAACCCAGTAATTTCTGGTGGTAAAGTCTATGCAATTAGTCATGCAGGCCGGATGGTATCCATTGATATGCGAAGCGGCGAACGTTCGTGGGAAGCGGATATCGCTGGAGTGAGTACTCCGTGGTTAGCGGGTGATTTTGCCTTTATTACAACAGTTGATGGCCAAATTGCGTGTATCGCCCTTGCAGATGGTCGCATTCGCTGGGTTACGCAGTTGCAGCGTTTCATGAACCAAAAAAAGCGCAAGGGCCTTATTAAATGGAATGGGCCAATCCTTGCAGGGGATAGACTGCTCGTTACAAGTTCACATGGATATGCGCTGTCAGTGTCACCGTTTACGGGTGATGTGCTGAGCGGTGTTGAGCTTCCAAACGGTACCAGCACATCTCCGATTGTAGTTGATGGCAAGTTTATCATTTTAACTGATAGCGGCGAATTAGTTGCGTACCAATAAACCTAACTAGGTGATTTATAATGGGTTTTACTATTGCCGTTGTTGGACGTCCCAACGTAGGCAAGTCTACTTTGTTCAACCGCTTGGTGGGCAAGAAAATTGCACTCGTTGATGACACCCCTGGTGTCACACGTGACCGCCGTAGTGCGCGTGGCCGCATTGGTGACTTGCGCTTTGAACTCATTGATACTGCTGGGTTAGAGGAGGGCAAAGAGGGCTCTTTAAGTGAGCGCATGCGTAATCAAACTGAGCAAGCGCTAGAAGAAGCCGATGTTACTATCATGTTATATGATGCGCGTGCGGGAATTACTCCGATGGACGAGCATTTTGCTGCATGGATACGTCGTACAAAAGCTCATTGCATCCTCGCTGCAAACAAATGCGAAGGTAAACTTGCTAATGCAAATGTATATGAAGCTTACAGCCTTGGCTTAGGAGAGCCCCTTGCTATTTCGGCCGAGCACGGTGAGGGACTTGGGGAATTATATCAGGCGATTGTAGAAGCACTGCGAGAGCAGGGTATCGATCCCTATGAGGATGAAGCAAAAGAAAAAGCTGCAGCCGCTGCTCGTGAAGCGAAAGATACGGGGCCTGTTGAAGGCGATATGGAATATGAGTTCGACGATGACGTTGATGAGGAAGAGGCTCGTCCTCTTCGCATGGCTATTGTCGGACGACCAAATGCTGGTAAATCAACGCTGATAAACACACTCGTTGGTACGGACCGGTTAATTACAGGGCCAGAAGCCGGCTTAACGCGTGATTCTATTTCTGTTGATTGGGAATGGAACGGGATGCCTGTTAAGCTTTTTGATACAGCCGGTATGCGAAAACGTGCTCGTGTTACAGAAAAGCTGGAAAAGCTATCAATTGCTGATGGCTTGCGCGCCGTTCAGTTTGCTGAAGTTGTGGTGTTGTTGCTTGATTCAGAGCGCGGCATTGAGCGCCAAGACCTGAAAATCGCAGAACTTGTTGTTAATGAGGGACGTGCCCTAGTTATTGCGCTGAATAAGTGGGATGCAGTTGATGATCGGCTGGCAGCGAAGCGTCAGCTAACCGATGCTCTTACGAAAAGTTTGCCCCAGCTTAAAGGCGTGAAAGTGGTTAATTTTTCAGGCCTGACAGGTAAGGGTGTGCAACACTTGATGCCTGCTGTGGAAGAGGCATATGAAATTTGGAATGCTCGTATTCCTACAGCAGCTTTTAATCGCTGGCTTGCTGATGCACTTGAAAAGCACCCAGCCCCTTCAGTTGCTGGGCGCAGGCTTAAAATAAGATACGGCGCTCAGATAAAAGCAAGGCCTCCAACCTTCTCGCTTTTCTGTAATCGCCCAGATGATCTACCGGATAGTTACAAGCGTTATTTGGAAAATGAACTACGCCGCGACTTTGACCTGCCAGGCGTGCCGCTGCGGCTCTTTTTACGTAAAAGTGACAACCCGTATGAGGGGCGCCGCCGAAAGCGCGATCGCTAGCTTAATTTTTGACCTCAGGAAAAGCCGCTATATAGTCAATCCCATGAAAAAAATACTGGGTTTGATTATCTGCGGCTTTTTGTCTTTTGGTGTTGATGCGAAAGACAAAGTCATTACGTTCGCCACCGACTGGAAAGCACAAGCAGAGCATGGCGGCTTTTATCAGGCTATTGCAAAAGGCTATTATGCCAAGCGAGGACTGAAGGTCATAATTCGTCCCGGAGGTCCACAAACAGATAACCCCCGATTGATCGCTGCTGGTGCGTTAGATATAGCTATGGCTTCTAATAACTTTCAGCCGCTGAATCTGGTTTCTGCAGGTGCTGACGTGAAGGTGGTTATGACCACGTTTCAGAAAGACCCTCAGGTGCTGATGGTGCACCCAAGTGTTAAGGCTGATGGCTTCGCTGATCTAAAGGGAATGCCCGTTTTTTTGGCTGATAGCGCCCTCGCAACATTTTGGCCGTGGTTGAAAGCCAAGTTTAACTTTGAAGATAGACAAATCAGAAAATACACGTATTCGCTTGCGCCTTGGCTTGTTAATGAGGGAACAGTGCAGGAAGGATATTTATCTTCTGAACCTTACACAGCAACACAGGCTGGTATAAAGCCAAAGGTGTTCTTGTTCGCTGATGAGGGATACCTTGGTTATGCTGGCATGGTGATGGTGAGCGGTGCTTTCCTTGAAGCAAATAGAGATGCAGTACGGGCGTTTGTTGAGGCTTCTCTTGAGGGGTGGCGAGATTATATTTGGGGTGATCCAACACCGGGTAATCAATTAATTTTGGCCGATAACCCTGAAATGAGTGCGGAGCTGATTGCATTCGCCATTAAATCTATGAAGGTTAACGCTATGTTTGGCAGCAAAGAGGAGCTCGGTATGATGTCGTCTAGCCGCTGGGCACAATTCCATTCGGAGATGGCAGAGCTTGGGCTTGTTTCGGCCGAATTGGATGTTGCAAAAGCATATACGCTGGAATTTTTACCTAGTAGCCCCGAGAGAAAATAATGTTAAAGGCTACCGGGCTTTCTTTTAGCTATCAAAGAGAAGTACCAATTTTAAGCGGGATTGATATTGCCGTTCAAAAGGGTGAAATCGTTGCTTTAGTAGGGGCAAGTGGGTGCGGGAAGTCTACTTTGCTCAGAGTTCTTGCTGGTCTGGAAACTAAACAGAGCGGCCATATTGACTGGTTGGCAGATAAAAACTTTTCATTTGTATTTCAGGATGCTGCATTGATGCCGTGGGCTACTGTGGCCGATAATGTGGCGCTACCATTCAGAATCGCAGGCAAAAAATATAATGAAATAATCTCAACTAGCTTGGCAGAGGTCGGCCTGGCAGGGTACGAGCAGAGGTTTCCCACTTCCTTATCTGGAGGGCAAAAGATGCGCGTATCAATCGCACGTGCATTAGCCGCAGAACCATCTGTTATGTTTTTGGATGAACCGTTCAGCGCACTTGACGAAATCCTGCGCTTTCAAATGAATGAATTATTGTTAAGGGTTCGATCAGAACATGATCTAGCATGCATTTTTGTGACCCATAGCATCTATGAGGCCGCATATTTAGCGGATCGGGTTCTAGTAATGAGCAACGGCAGGATAATTGGTTCTTATAGGCCAATGCTTGATCGTTCTTTGTCTGCGGTAGAGCAAAGGACAAGCGCAGAGTTTTTTGAGGCTTCTGCCCAAATAAGTGGGCTTTTGGCGGAAGGTAAGAAATGAGAAAAATTCTATTTCCATCAGTTGCGCTCGTTACGGCATTAGTCTTTTGGCACTTTTATGTTGTGTGGATGGAGGTACCTAAGTTTATCCTTCCGGGCCCTATGGCTATATTGGGTGCTTTGATAAATGATAGCGCTAGCTTATTTAAATCAGCATTAGCTACCATGAAAATTACTCTATTTGCCTTGCTGGGAGCTGCTTTTAGTGGTGCGTTGTTGGCTCTTTTATTCAGCATCAGCCGAGCTTTTGAAATGACAGTTTATCCATTCGCTGTAGTTTTACAGGTAACGCCAGTTGTAGCCATAGCACCGCTAGTTCTTATTTGGGTAGGTATTGATAATGTGGGGCAGGCACAAATTATCATTGCCTGGTTAGTGGCTTTCTTTCCTGTTCTCGCAAATATGTCTGCAGGTTTAAGGTCTGCTGATCCTAACTTGAATGATTTGTTTACAATGTATCAGGCTAGCCGTTGGCAGCGCTTTTGGTTGTTGCTATGGCCAACAGCGATGCCTTACTTTTTAGCCAGTTTAAAGGTGAGTGGCGGCTTGGCACTCATTGGGGGTGTGGTTGCGGAATTTGTTGCTGGATCGGGTGGTTCGTCAGGCTTGGCATGGCGCATTATAGAAGCTGGTAATCGGCTGCAAATGGAGAAAATGTTTGCTGGTTTGATTTTGCTCGCTGCGATGGGAATGCTAATTTTTTATGGTTTTACTGCTTTGGAAAAGTGGATTCTTCGTAGCCGATAAACGACGAGGATTACCGATCCAGGACAAAATTTTCCAAAGCCTGAGCATGGGCTAGCGTATCGCTTATGCTTTGAGGATCAATTTTGTTGGCTTGCATGGCTTTTTTCAAACACTCTATTGCGGCGTCAAAATGTATAGAATTTAACCCATGTTGTTGTACTAAGTTTTTGTGTGCACGACGCATATAATCGTGAGTGCCTTTGTTTTTTTCGAGGGTTAAACTGGTGAAAAACCAAGCTTGTTTGCGTTGTAATGCTTCAATGTCGACGGATTTGAAAATATAATTAATGCGTGAATCCTCAAGCATGATTGCGTAAAAGTCACGTATGATTTTTGAAATCACTTCTTCACCACCTAAACGATCAAAAAGTGTAGGCATGAATAGCTCCAAGATAACCTTACCAAAAAATAACTATAAAGCATAAAGGTTGCTCAGTTCTAAATGGTGTACTGAGATCGAATGACCCTTGCTCTTACCCTAAGATCAGGATAGCAAACAATCATGGAAAAAATAGCCTTAAATAAAAATAACAAAGCGGTCGGAATTTGGCTGCTGTTTATGGCCTTTATGGTGTTTGCCATGGTGATAGTAGGAGGCGCTACCCGCTTGACAGAATCCGGCCTTTCTATGGTGAACTGGAATCCTGTTACTGGTGCATTACCGCCTTTAGGAGAAGAGGCATGGCAAAAAGAATTTAGTGATTATAAGACCAGCCCGGAATACCGAATAAAGAATGCAGGTATGAGCCTTGAAGACTTTAAGGGTATTTTTTATTGGGAGTGGGGACATCGGTTATTAGGGCGGTTGATCGGCGTTGCTTTCTTGATTCCTTTTTTGTGGTTTTGGACGAGAGGACAGATCCCTTTAGGGTATAAAAGTAAACTTTTGGCTCTGTTCTTTCTGGGAGGGTCACAAGGGTTACTTGGTTGGTATATGGTTATGTCTGGTTTGGTGGATGAACCTGCGGTAAGTCACTACCGCTTAACTGCGCATTTGATGCTGGCCCTTTTTATTTTTGCAGCTTTATTATGGACAGCTCTTTCCCTTTTACGTGGACAAGCCAAAGGCTCTAAAAGTGATAGGGATACTCTGCTCAATTTAGCATTCATTGTTTTGGTCGTACAGCTTGTGATGGGGGCCTTGGTTGCTGGGCTTAAAGCTGGGCATATATTCAATAGCTGGCCCTTGATGGGAGATACATTTGTCCCTGACGGAATGATGGGTATTGAGCCTTGGTGGCGTAACCTTATTGATAATGCCATTACAGTGCAGTTTGATCACCGTATAGGGGCATATATATTTACGCTTATAACAGTGATTATAATTTGGAAGTTCAGACATGCGGGGAAACGCCTTGTTGGGGCTTCTCATATGTTAGGCTGTGCTGTGCTATTGCAAATGCTGCTCGGGATAGTCATGTTAATAAAAAGCGTGCCGGTTACATGGGGCACAGCACATCAGGGTGGCGGTGTGCTGGTGCTTGCGGCACTTATAAACTTGATGCACCTATCTCGGCGAGGAGAGACCAATGACATCAGAAAATAACTATGTTTCAGTATATTTAACGGCGGAAAGTGAAGATGTTGCGGTACATATTTCAACATCACTTGTGAAAGAGCGTTTGGTTGCGTGTGCGAATGTAAGCACAGGTACGCGCTCTATTTATGAATGGGAAGGCATTATCCAATTAGAAAATGAAGTAGCGGTTGTGATGAAAACCACTGCAAACAAGGTTGAAAAGCTTGTTGAGCGGGTGAAAGAGATGCACAGTTATGAGGTGCCTTGCATTACAGTTACTGATATTATCGGTGGAAACCCAGACTATCTAGCATGGGTTTCAAAACAAACTAGCTAAATACTATTTAAGCCACAGGTTATAGATGGCAGCACCAGTATGATCGCTGGTGCCTACATGTGTTGTGCCATTTTCAAGGATGATAGCGCGACCATACCCTTTTAGACCCCAAAGGTTCCCTTTCAGGAATACATTCATTCCCCAGAGAATGCCGTGTTTTCTTGCGCGGGCGGGTAGGGCGTGTTTTACCCAAGCTTCGCCCTCACTAATAGCGCCAACATCCTGCTGCCAGTCTAGGGACGAGGAAGGTGTGTCGTTCAGATAGCCTCCCCACGGCGCAGACCATTTGGTGCCTTCAAGAAAACTTGGTACTAAAAGAAGGTCTGCCCCTTGGTTTGCCAGACTTTGTGTGGTGTCATCGAACCAACTATCAGCACAGATAAGTACCCCTAATTTACGATCTCCCACATTGAAAACCGGCAGGAATTCAGCATCTGAAGCTTGTGTGAAACCCGCTTCGCTGGGGATGGGATGAACTTTTCGAATGGCATCTATTTGGGGCGAGCCATCGGGGCTGAATACAAAGCTGCTGTTGAAGATTGGACCGTGACCATAGCTTAAGCTGTCAGGGTAAATGCCAGGGGTCATTAAAGCTTGGGAGCCTGCTACAAGTGTAATGGCGTATTTTTTTGCCAGTGCATTATAGACCGTGAGGACCGCATCGGCAGTTTGGCGTGTTTGTGTGCGCATTATGGAGGCAGAGCTCATGTCGGCATCATCAAATATTAAATAGTTTTTTAGAAATTCGGGCAAATTACCTGTGATGATAGGAAGCATGGCTTCTGTTGTGGTGTTTGCATTATAAACCCGGCTTTTTTGATTAGCCGCTAACAGCCATGTGCCTAAATGTTCTGGCAGCAAAACGATGGTATTTTCTTTAAACCAACCATTTTTTTGGGCGGCGTCAAAGTAACCGGATAGCTTTTCTTGAAAGCGAGCAGGTGTGGCATAATCCAGAGGCACCATATAGGGCTCTATGCCTACAACGTTACCATTAGCGCTGTCAGTTCCATAGCTGGCGGTGTGTTGAAGTAACAATTGAGGTGGTGCGGATAAATTAGGAGCCATGCCTGGCCAAAATAGGTAGAAGGCGGCCCCTAAAAGGGCCGCCAAGGCAATTAGCTTTTTGGGATGTTTCTTAAACATATTTAATCGTCAGCGAGACGAACAACTTGTTTACCAAAGTTTTTGCCTTGAAGCATATCTATGAACGCTTGAGGTGCGTTCTCAATGCCTTCGGCAATGCTTTCACGGTATTTAAGTTTGCCCTCTTTGAGCCAGCCTGCACCAACGCCAATCCATTCTTTACAGAGATCAGGATAGTTAGAAACGATAAATCCTTGCATGCGTACACTGCGGCCAACAAGAAGCGCCATATTGCGAGGGCCTGCAGGCATATCTTCTAGTGTTGCATTATAAAGTGAAATCATCCCACATAGTGCCACACGGCTGTTAAAGTTGAGATTGCTTATGACAGCCTCAAGAACCGGACCGCCGACATTTTCAAAGTATACGTCAATTCCGTTTGGGTTGGCTGCTTTTACGGCTTTAAATACATCGTCCGTTTTATAGTTGAAGGCAGCATCGAAGCCGAGCTCGTCTTTCAAATAAGCAATTTTGTCGTCACTGCCAGCGCTTCCCGCAACATGGCATCCCATGTTTTTACCAATTTGCCCTACTACTTGTCCGACAGCGCCTGAGGCTGCGGAGACAAATAACTGTTCGCCTTCCTTAAGCTCTGCGACCCCCTTTAGGCCTACATAGGCTGTCATGCCGGGCATGCCAAGGATGCCAAGATAGTAAGAAAGAGGCGCGAGGCCTGCCTGAACAGGTTGAAAACCTTCGCCTGTGGTGACCATATAGTTTGCCCACAACCCCATGCCTGTTAGATAAGTGCCTTCTTCGTACGGCCCCCCGTTTGAAGAAACTACTTTGGCAACAATACCTGCCTGGCATGGTTCGCCAATTTGGAATGGAGGAACGTAGCTTTTCATATCGTTCATGCGGCCACGCATGTATGGGTCAACCGACATGTAGATTGTTTGTAATAGCATTTCGCCGTCGCCAGGCTGCGGTACGGCGGTTTCTGCAACTTCAAAATTATCAGATGTAGGCCAACCAGTTGGGCGGCTTTTTAAAAGGATTTGTTTGTTGATCATTGCTTGGGCTCCCTAAAACATATCCTAAGTAAGAATATATCCCAGTTTCTGAATGTGGATTACAGTATCTGATGACAGATATAGAGCAAGTTAACTCGAAGGAAAGTGATAGGTTTTTGCAAAACTTTGCCGGTATTTTGCCTGCGACAACCTGACGCAAGCAAAAGAAACCATCATATGCTAGGGACGCAGCCATGATCAGTCGTCTTGTACATAAGCCCTGCCTAAAGGTATTGCAGGCATTTATCGTTACGATATTCTTGTTTGTGCAGGGATACGGCGCGGCTATGGCGTCAAGCCACGCTGCAAGCGGTAATTGGTGCGGCGATGGAGCTCTGCCTGTTGAGGTGGCAGCAAACATCAAAAAATTACTCGCCATGCAGGGCGAGTTTGATGAAGAAGCTTCTTTAAACTGTGAGCTATGTACAAGCATGGCTGTGGCAAATGAGGTCGGAGACAGTCAAGGCTGTGCTAATCTCAGCCTGCAGCTTGTTGATAGGCTCCCATACACAGACAGTCATGACTGGCTTGCAGCCCCAATTGGTGCGCCGGTTGGCTTGAGGGCACCCCCTTACTCTACTCTTTGACCATTTTTTTGATCCTTAGAGTATGAGTTATTTCCATGAATTATCGAATTATGGTCGCTTTTGCGACCGTGGCTGTGGTGCCTACTGCACATACAGTAAATGCGACTGAAGCAAACACTGCCGTTAATGGTGAAGATATTGAAACTATCACCGTTATCGGTGAGCGCGCCTTTAAAAGCGCAAAGCTTGGTGGCACGAACCTCTCAGAATTGCCTTTGGCTTCCCATGTTGTGAACCGGGAAGAAATTGAACGGCTTCGTTTTGTTGACCCCGATGAGTTTCTTGACCGTATCCCGGGCGAAACGCAGGTAAGAAACTTGCGTATTCCTCAAGGTGGTAAAAGTTATACAGTGCCTCTGGTGGATGGTATGCCGCTGGCTAGCCCTTATAGAGGTGCTACCCAAGATATCACTACTGTAAATTCCTTTGATATTGAACGTATTGAAGTAATCAAAGGGCCGTCTTCTGCGCTTTTTTCTAACAATGCATTTGGTGGGGTTATTAATGTAGTAACCCGCGAAGCGCCGGAAGAGTTCGAAGGCAAGGCATGGGTTGAATTTGGCGACTTTAACCGAAGGCGGGGTGGCATTAGTGCTGCAGGCTCTGTTGGTAAGTTTGGATACTTTCTGGATGCAAACACTCAAAACCTAGATGGCTTGCGAGACACCTATAAAAATGACAGGGACCAGTTTAGTGCTAAGTTGGTTTATCGCCCCACAGACGCAACAAAAATATTCGCTCGTTTTGAACACTTGAACCGTGATGAAGTGTTTCCTGGTGACCTGAGGGAAAATGAATTTTATTCTGATCCCACTGTAGAGGGGCGAACTGCCGGTTCTTTAGAACAGACCAAAACATATTCTTATATGTTGAAAGCAGAGCATGATTTTGGGTTTGGGCAGGCAGAGTTTGGGGCCGTACGCCGAATTGAGGATGCTATCGGGGATGGCCGTTTTTCTCCGCCAAGGGATACTTCTGATAAAAGCCTGCACTTAAAAGCTTTATACCGCCATAATTTTGAAACATCAGATATTACCATTGGCGCAGAGTCCTTCGATGGGGATGTCTTTTCTGATGATTATGGGCGGAATGACATAGAGTTAGCAGGGCCAATAGAGGTTAAATCTGATAGCGATGTTCAGATAAAATCTCTCTTTGCGCAGTATCATGTTGCCTTAACGGATAAACTAGATGTTACCGCAGGCGTGCGTCATGAGGATATTACACTACGGACTATGTTCCTCTTGGATGCTAACGACCCGTTGAATGATGGGCAGACGTTTGAAAAAGACTTTTCGAACACTGCGCCAAAGTTTGGTGTTACGTATAAATTAAACGATTCAACGCAGCTTTGGGCCGGCTTCTCAAAAGGCTTCCTATCGCCTGATATAGGTGATTTATTCCTGGATCGCCCAGAAGCAAATGCAGAACTGGAGGCTGAAAAAGCCCGCCATTTTGAGCTTGGTATTCGGGGTGCAGTCGGGCCCGTAACTTATAACAGCTCTTATTACCACACTCGCATCACTAACTTTCTGGTTACTGAAGATGATGGCTTTGTTGAAACCACAACAAACGCGGGGCAGGTTACAGTGCAGGGCGTAGAAACAGTTATTGAGTATACACTGCTTGAAGATTTGCGCCTTAGCGCGACGCACACATATGCTAAGAATGTTTACGACGTATTTTACGGCGCGGATGATGACGGCGATAACATATTGAATGGTAATCGTTTAAGCCGCTCCCCTGATCATCACTTGAATGTTCGTGCAGCATGGATGCCTATCGAAGATCTGATCTTGGAGGCAGAGGCTGATTTTTACACTGGTTATTACACTCGTGACGATAACTCTATTGATCCAGAAGGCAAGTTTACGCGCAGTGAACGCATTAACCTACGTGCGAGCTATAGCTTTGGGCAGTGGGGTGTATGGCTACACGCTTTAAACCTGACAGATACCTTGGAAGATAGGGTTAGTTATTCCCCTCCAAGTCGTCGTGGTCCGGGTAGGCGTAATTTCCGCATTGTTGATGGTCGCACCATTTACGGCGGCATTTCCTATAAATTTTAAGAGCGAGTGAAGTATATGAGCAAGCAGAATCATTTGAATCGCTGGTTGTGGAAATGGCATATGATAGCGGGTTTAATAACGCTACCATTGATGGTTTTGCTTGCCATAACCGGTATGATTTATCTCTTTAAGGCAGACTTTGAGCAAAGTGTTTATAAAAATACGTTGTATGTGACGCCGGAAGCAGAACAGGTGAGCTATGCTGCAATGTATGATGTGGCATCAAAGGCATCCTCCGCCCCAATAACCACATTGGTATTACCAAGTTCTGACGAGCAGGCAATTCAATTTGTGGCAGGTAGGCGGTCCCAAAAAAAATCTGTCTATGTGAATCCATACAAAGGGGAGGTTACAGGCGAAATTGTTACCGCAGATACCCTGATGATGACAGTGAGGAAGTTACATGGGGAGCTGCTGCTTGGAAAAGCAGGTACTTATACTGTCGAGCTTGCAGCAAGTTGGTTTGTGGTTTTGATTGTAACAGGCCTATATGTTTGGTGGCCGGCTAAAAAGTTCTCTCTGGCGGGCTTTTTTACTATACGAACCAAAAATGGCCGTAGAATATTTTACCGAGATTTACACAGTGTTACGGGTTTTTGGTTGTCATCCTTTATGTTGTTGATATTGGCGGGTGCAATGCCGTGGACTGATGTTTTTGGTTCTCAGCTTAAATGGGTGCAGAAGCAGACAGATACAGGATACCCTTCTACATGGGACAAGCCTGGTGGCTTGAAGTCGGTTCCTACAAAAGGGCCAGCATTTTCATTAGATCAAATGGTTGAAGTTGCACGCAGTCAAGCATTGCCGGGTGAAATTACTATCGCATTGCCTCGAAAGGCTACCGGAGTGTTTACTGTCTCAAATGAATCTTTTTGGCTGCGCGATCAGGCCGTAAGGCATTTTGATCAATATAGCGGGGAAGTAATTAAATCCCATACATGGGCTGATGTTGGTATTTTAATGAATATGCGCCAAGTAGCCATGCGCCTGCACCAAGGTGAATATGGCTCTATAAGCTGGTGGATCGTCTTTATTGTCTCTTTGATTTTTACTATTAGCACAATTGCCGGTTTGATTTCTTATGTGAAGCGTAAGCCTAGCGGTGAGTGGGGTCTTCCTAAAGTGCCTGAACAGTGGCGTGTTGGGCAGTTTGTTATCATATTGATCATAGGGCTTGGTGTTTTATTCCCGCTGTTTGGTGCTAGTTTGGTTTTGATTTATCTTTGGGATGTGTTTGCAAATAAGCAATTGCAGAGTAAAGAAGCCTAAAAAGTACGATAAATATATGGGGTATTTAGATACCGCTTTCTTATATTGTTGTTTTTAAACGATAAATATGGAAATGGGTGGTCATTAAATGATTGACAGGTGTCTTAAAACCCATATATTCCGCGCCAAGCAAAGATTAGGGCGTTGTATTGCCCTGTATCCTGTTTATGAGTTTAACACTGGTCAGAAGATGGCATGAGCCAAAACGGCCAGTAACCGAGGCAAATTGCGATGAAAACATATTCCGCAAAACCGTCGGAGATTGAGAAGAAGTGGCTTATTGTTGACGCTGAGGACGTAGTTCTTGGTCGTATGGCACAGGCCATTGCTGTCGTTCTTCGCGGAAAGCACAAAACGACTTACACACCGCATATGGATTGCGGCGATAATGTAATCGTTATTAACGCTGAAAAAGTGAAGCTGACAGGCAAGAAGCGCTCTGACAAAGTTTATTACCGTCATACTGGTCACCCAGGTGGTATTAAGTCTTTGACTGCTGGCGAAATCCTTGACGGTCGTTTCCCTGAGCGTGTTGTTGAAAAAGCTATCGAGCGCATGATCCCTAAGGGTCCACTTGGTCGTCAACAAATGCGTAACCTGCGTGTATACGCTGGTACTGAGCATCCACACGCCGCGCAAGAGCCAGAAGTGTTCGACGTTGCAGCCCTTAACAAAAAGAACAAGAGGTAAGCATGGCCGACCTTCAGGATCTTAAAGAAATCACTGGTGAAGCTGCAGCAGCAGTAGAAGCAGTAGCTGCGGACGAGCGTAAGCCAGTTGTTGACGCTCAGGGCCGTACATATGCCACAGGTAAGCGTAAAGACGCTGTTGCACGTGTTTGGATCAAGCCTGGTTCAGGTAAAGTGACCGTAAATGGTCGTGATCAGGAAACATACTTCGCACGCCCAACGTTGCGTTTGGTTGTTAACCAGCCATTCCAGGTTTCTGGTCGCGAAAACCAGTATGATGTTATTGCAACTGTTAAAGGCGGAGGTCTTTCTGGCCAGGCCGGCGCAGTAAAGCATGGCATTTCAAAAGCAATTCAGCTTGCAGAACCAGAGCTTCGTGCTTCTTTGAAAGCAGCAGGCTTCTTGACACGGGATAGCCGTGTTGTTGAACGTAAGAAATACGGTAGAGCAAAAGCTCGTCGTTCTTTCCAGTTCTCAAAGCGTTAAGCTTTATACAGTTTTTGTTTCGAGTATCAGTTTCGAGTACCAAACTATATTGTTCAGAGTTCAAAAGGCTGCCCCAAGGGGCGGCCTTTTTTCATGCGCCTCTCACAAAGCTTTACCTTTATTGCCTTTTCTACAATGATCTTTCATGTGTGATATAGGTTTAGGTTCGTGATGCTTGGTCAGATTAAAGAAATAGAGGCTCTGTTGGAGGCGTGTCCTAGCATACGCTGTGTTGGTGTGAATGGGCTCGATTGCGCCGGAAAGACAACTTTTGCTGACGCGCTTTACTCTTCTTTGAGTGTGAAGGGGCTACGAGCAAAGCTAATTCATGTTGATGATTATAATAATCAACCAGTTCAGGCAGAAATTTATGCTGCATATGAAGCCGGTAAATTTACGCCTGCCTTGTTCGAGAAATATTATACTTCCAGTGTTAACTATGGTGCGCTCAAAGAGGTTGTTTGCCGTGAACTACAGGCTGATAGCGTTATTATAATTGTTGAGGGCGTTTTTCTATATAAACCAAGCCTTGTTGACCTATTTGATTTGAAAGTTTTCTTACCAGTTGATCCTGCAGTTGCGAAAATGCGGTATCAAGAACGGAAAATACAGATTGGAGATACTCGGCCAGTCTCTGTCTTTGAGCATATATGGCAGCCAGCCTTTGAGCGATATAGTGCTGAATGTCAGCCACATGAGATAGCCGATAAAGTCTTTTCTATCTAATTTTGAGAGTATTTCTGCGCTGAATTGCCACATTTCAAACTAGACACGATAAAACTAATGTTCTTCTTACTCTTAATTGTGAGTGGAGAGCATACCATATGGCGCAGCTATTATATGTGAGTGGGGCAATTCCATTATTATTACTGGGGGTTTTGCATCTTGCCTATACGCTGAAGGATAATAAAGAGCCAGCTTACATTGTACCAAAGTCTGCCCACTTGATTGTTGAGATGAAAGCAGAGCCGCTGCGCCTTACAAGTGAAACCAACATGTGGCGCGCTTGGATTGGCTTTAATATCAGCCATAGCATGGCGGTCATAATTGTCGGCGGCGGGTATCTGTATTTATCGCTGTGTCATTTTTTATTGTTGAAGAGTGATGTAATTTTTCACTGGGCGGGCCCGATTGCTGCATGGGTGTTTGTTATCTTATCAAAGTATTTTTGGTTTTCTCGGCCTTTTTGGGGCTCATTAGTGGCTGCGTTGTTAATGACGTTTGGCGCAATATTAACCGGGTTTTCGCCGATTTAATTGAATTTATATACCAAAAAATCTTATTACTGTACCATGAGTACACTAGTCATGAACTGTTTTTCTCGTGAATAAATACGATGTGTTTATATAGCGATAAAGCGAGGAAAAAATGCCAAACACGCAAGAAATGACAAATACCGTATTGAAGCAGCTAGAAAACCACCTGTTTCTTACCGATGGCGGTTTAGAGACAACACTGGTTTTTCATGACCAGATAGATCTCCCGTATTTTGCAGCCTTTGACTTATTGAAGGATGATAAGGGCCGCGAGAGGTTGAAAGCGTACTTTTCTGGATATGCTGATATAGCGGCTAAACAAGGTTACGGCTTTGTTTTTGAAAGTGTTACTTGGCGTGCCAGTGCCGATTGGGGTGGGCTCATGGGGCTGTCGCAGACAGAGTTGGACGCGGTGAATAAGGATGCAATAGAATTACTGCATTCTGTTCGAGATGGTTTTCAGGAAAAGCTTCCTGCTTCCATTATTAGTGGCTGCATTGGTCCGAGAGGCGATGGGTATAGTGTAGAGACTTCGATGAGTGCATCAGAGGCTGAAGCCTATCATATGCCTCAGATCAAAGCGCTGCAAAAAGCTGGGGCTGATATAATTTCTGCACTGACTATGACAAATATGAAAGAGGCCATAGGCATTGTTAGGGCATGCCAAAAGATAGATATCCCGGTTGTTATATCCTTCACGGTTGAAACCGATGGAAGCTTGCCCTGCGGGGAAACATTGGCGACAACCATATCAACTGTCGATAAAACCACACAGAATGGCCCTGTATATTATATGATTAACTGCGCGCACCCCACGCATTTTTCTGATGTATTAAATGCAGGGGCAGATTGGGTTTCTCGAATTAAGGGTGTGCGTGCGAATGCATCTTGTCTGAGCCATGAAGAGCTTGATAACGCGGAGGACTTGGACGAGGGAAACCCGGAAGATTTAGCTGCTCATTATAAGCAGCTTCTCGATGTGTTTTCCCATGTCAATGTGATTGGTGGATGTTGTGGCACCGATGAACGACATATTGGCGAAATAGGCAGGGTGTGTGCTGTTCATCAATCACGGTAAATGAATGGCTTAATGATGGTCGTGGCCACAGTCTGGATCACCGCAACTGTGGCTTTTGATCTGCTTTTGCATTTTCTTGATGAGCCGGTCACGTTTCATTTTGGAAAGATAATCCAGATAGACTTTGCCGTCTAAATAATCGATCTCATGTTGAAGAACAGTTGCAAGCCAGCCTTCAGCGTTTATGAGTTGCTCGTTACCCTCTAAATCTGTGTATCTGACTTTGATCGCATCTGGACGTGTTACTTCTGCCGAAATACCAGGAAAACACAAAGATGCCTCTTCACGTGTTTCCATTTTATCGCCGCGCCATGTAATTTCAGGATTGATAAGGGCAATAGGCGTTTTTTTGCCATCTTCCTGTAGATCAACGACAACAATACGCTTCAATTCACCCACCATGTTGGCGCCAATGCCAAGGCCTTTGCGCACGTATAATGTGTCAAACATATCAGCGACTAATGTTTTGACCTCGTCAGTGATCTCGGTGATAGGGGCTGCCTTTTGCTTCAGGATAGGGTCAGGGCCAAGAACAAGTTGTAAAACAGCCATTTTAAGTGCCTCAAAATTGAAAAATCTATCTACCGTGTGCCTGTTTCTATCGAAGAGATAGTCATATGTCTATCTCAAGCTATCTAAGCCTTTTCACTAGTCATTTTCCGTTCTATAAAAACTGGATAGACTTTTAAAAGAGACAAAAGTATGCCGCACGCTGTTATTGAGTATTCACGGGATCTGGAAGCATCGTTTGACAAGCTTGCCTTAATGCAAGCCGCCCATGATGCAATGCTTGCCAGCGGGCAGTTTGGGGAGGCTGATGTTAAGATCAGGCTTTATCCGTGCCATGATGCTTTAGTTGGCGGTGTGACAGCAAAATTTGTCCATATTACAGTCTATATGCTTTCAGGGCGCTCACCTGCGATAAAGAAATCTATTACGACCAATCTACTCAGAGTGTTGGAGGGGCTGTCTTTATCAGCCGCTTCGCTGTCAGTGGATGCGCGTGATCTGGAACGTGAAGTATATTCGAAAGCAACCGGCTGATACCGGAAGAGGGGAAAACAAAATGAGAAAATTTATCAGTGCGGCCATTGCTGCTGCACTTTTAGGAGGTGCAGCAAGCGCCCAACAACTAGAATACCCATCCACTGAAGTTGAGCGTATGCATGGCTTTGTTAAAGCTGTGTCGGCAAAAAATATTGAAAAAGATATTACCAAACTTGTTAGTTTTGGTACACGCCACTCATTGTCGGATACCAAATCTGAAACACGTGGGATTGGGGCCGCGCGCCGTTGGATAGAAGCTGAATTCAAGCGTATTGCTGAAACATGTGTTGCAGACCTTGAGGTCTATACCGTTTCAGAGACATTCACAGGACGTAGGATTCCTGAGCCAACTGAGATTGTGAATGTTATTGCTGTCCAGAAGGGCGTTTTGGACCCTAGCCGGGTAGTTATGATATCGGGCGACATTGATAGCCGAGTGTCTAACCCTCTGAACGGTACAGATGATAGCCCTGGCGCAAATGATAATGCATCAGGTATGGCGGGCACTATCGAAGCCGCACGGGTACTGTGCCAAACAAAGTTCCCGGGCACGATTGTGTATGCAGGATTGTCTGGTGAAGAACAAGGCTTATACGGTGGTTCCACGTTAGCCAAGCATGCTGTTGAAAAAGGCTGGCGTGTTATGGGTATTCTAAATAACGATATGATCGGGAATATTGAAGGTGTTAACGGTGTTATCAATAACACCACAGCACGGGTCTTTTCGGAAGGTACTCGTGCGGCAGAAACGCCAGAAGAAGCACGTCAGCGCCGTTTTTGGGGCGGTGAAGTTGACAGCCCTAGCCGAAACATAGCACGCCTTGTAGACAAGCTTGCAGATCAATATATTCCTAATCTTGATGTGATGATGGTTTACCGCTTAGACCGGTTTAGCCGGGGTGGGCACCATAGGCCATTTAACGCAGCAGGAATCCCCGGCGTGCGCATCATGGAAACGAACGAAAACTATAACCGCCAGCACCAAGACCTTCGTACAGAGAATGGTATCAAATACGGCGATACACTGGACGGCGTGAATTTTGATTATGCTGCCAAGCTTACGGCATTGAATGTGGTAACTTTGGCTTCAATGGCTGGTGCACCTCCGTTTCCAGTTGAGGTTACTTTAGAGGGAGCAGTGCGTCCTAGTACCACAATAAAGTGGGACATTCGCCCAGACGAAAGAGAAAGCGCAAATCTACGTGGCTTCCGTGTTTATTGGCGTTTAACAACAGATGCACAGTGGCGCTGGAGTAAGTTTGTTTCTGCAGATGCACGTGAATTAACACTCGAGAATGTTGTGATCGACAATTATTTGTTCGGCGTTGCTGCTGTTGCAAATGACGGCCTAGAAAGCCCTGTTGTTTTCCCAGGACCTATGGGTGCATTTGATAAGTTGCCTACGAAGGATTCTGGGGATGAATAAAACAAGTGACGTCACAAGCATTTTGGCGTGATTTTTTTGGGCAGGTTGTTGCTGTAGTCCACCCTGCGGTCTGCCTGCCCAAATTTCTTCCGGACCCAAAACATTATTCATCCATAAAGGTTGTTGCAGCAGGTAAAGCTGCTGCGGCAATGGCAGAAACACTTGAACTCGCATGGCCTGATCAAGAGCTAACCGGAATTGCTGTTTGCCCATATGGGCATGAGCGGCCTTGCCGTAAAATTGAAGTGATGACAGCCGCGCACCCAGTCCCTGATGAAAATAGCGTGGTAGCCGCGGAGAGGGCTCTGGCTATTGCAGCGGCGACAAAACCAGGTGAATTGCTTTTGGCTTTGCTCTCCGGCGGAGGTTCTTCCTTACTATGTGCGCCAGTAGAGGGGCTGCCATTAGCTGATAAACAACAATTAACCAGAGATTTGTTGGCAAGTGGTGCTTCAATTAGTGAAGTCAACTTAATTAGGGGCTACTATTCACGGATTAAGGCAGGAAAATTATTGGCTCAGGTTAATGAGCTTTCTGAGGTTATTACTTTAGCGATTTCTGATGTGGTTGGTGATGAGCCCCGGTTTATAGCTTCAGGGCCTACGGTGCCAACAGCAGATTCTGCAAATGAAGTTGAAAGCCTATTAGCGAAATATAAAGTTTTGCCGCCAACGGTTTTAACAACAGCTACTTGCCAGCATTATGCGGCATCTGAGTATAAGATAGTCGCGAATGCCGGTCATGCCTTTGCAGTGGCTGAACGCCAACTCGCTGCTTTGGGGTATAGGGTGCATAATTTAGGGGTAGCTATTGAAGGTGAGGCACGTGACGTTGCTTTTGAGCATGCTGTCTATATTCAGGAAAAGGTAGTAAAAAATCCAAATATGAAACTAGCCTTTTTGTCTGGTGGTGAGCTCACTGTTACGCTTCAGGGGCAGGGTAAGGGCGGACCAAATCAGGAATATCTGCTAGCTATTATGGCAGAGTTGTCTGCGGGCAAGTACGCAGGTTTTGCTGCCGATACTGATGGCCATGACGGTGTTGGCGGTGCTGCGGGTGCTTTTTTTAATGGGCGACAGCATTTGCGTGCTGAGAGGGAACAAGTCTATATTGAGTATCTCGAAAACAATGATAGTTATAGTTTTTTCAATAGGATAGGGGGCTTATTTAAAGTATCTCCTACGTTTACAAATGTGAATGATATTCGAGTTATTTTGTATGACACCTAGTAAAACACCAAAGTCGCACACATTACTGACATAGATGTGAGGTGCGGTCAGTTTAAACCATGGTATAGCATGCCAACTTCATTGAATAAGGATGACTTGTGAGAGCTTCATTTAAATTTCTTTTGGGCCTTGTTGCATTGCTTTTTTTGCAGCCCTATGTCGCTTCATCCGCTGGAGAAATTCTTCGCCATAAGGCTAGTCACAGCGAAATCCGGCTTTTGATGGAGCGCGAAAGCATAGGAGTTGGTGGCACAACTTGGTTGGCTTTTGAGATAACACCGCGCGTCGGTTGGCATACCTATTGGAAAAACCCAGGAGATAGTGGCGCTGCCCCAATTTTTGAGTGGACTGCTCCTGAAGGCTATGAGTTTGGTAAACCAGTGTATGGCACACCTAAGCGCATTCCTGTCGCTCACTTAATGAATTATGGTTACAAGGGTGCCTCTACAGTCCTTATTCCTATCAAAGCTTCTTCGTCGGTTTCCAGAGAAAGCGTTGCTATTAAGTTAGTCGCTGAGTGGTTGGTGTGCGATGTTGAGTGTGTTCCGCAAGTTGGTGAATGGGATTTACTTGTAAATTCAGCGGTAAAAACAGCAGTATCGCCAGAGACACGCAATGTTTTTGTAGCAGCACGTGCGCAAACACCTGAACTTGCTTACTGGGATTCCAAGCTGGTTATAGCAGATGTCTCCAGCGAGCTTTATGTCTTTGCAGACGAAAGCGAGCTTG
>Ga0316207_10000856_pt1 | contig 42443 bp, 42 predicted proteins | sample 6weekpyrite_MG_FD_204943 | JGI IMG/M metagenome (GOLD analysis project Ga0316207, IMG submission 204943) | Microbial mat bacterial communities from mineral coupon in-situ incubated in ocean water Damariscotta River, Maine, United States -... | ecosystem: Environmental > Aquatic > Marine >... | reverse complement strand
CCTGAACATACATTTACCATGGTGCCTTTTGATAATATCAGTGCACTGAATCAGGCCGTGTCACAAAAGAAATTCGATTTTATTTTGACAAACCCTTCTTCGTTTATTAAACATCAAAATCTATATGGCGCTCAGGCGCTTGCTACCTTGCTAAATAAACGACAGGGAAAAGGTTATTCAAAATTTGGTTCTGTCATTTTTACGCGTGCAGACCGGGAAGATATAAATGAATATAAAGACCTAAAAGGAAAATCATTTATTGGTGTTGATGAACTGGCATTTGGGGGCTGGCGTGTGGCATGGGAGGAGTTATTAAAAAATAATATTAACCCCTATAAAGATTTCTCAATTATGAGTTTTGCCGGAGGTATACAGCAGGATGTGGTTTTTGCTGTGCGTGATGGACTGGCTGATGCAGGTGTGGTTCGTACCGACATGCTGGAAAGAATGCAGATTACTAAAAAAATCAAATTAGAAAATTATAAGGTGATCGGACAGAAAAAAAATTCAGAATTTCCATTTCTTCACAGCACGGCACTTTATCCTGAATGGGCATTTGCAACCGGCAGAGATGTCAGTGATCAATTAAAAACCCGTGTAGTATCAGCATTATTTTCCATTCAAAGAGATTCAAGAGCAGCAATTAGTGGGCGTTATATTGGCTGGATTACACCGATGGATTACTCCCCTGTTGATGAGCTGTTGAAAAGTCTGCATGTTGGTCCTTATGATGTGGCGATTATGGGGCCATTTGACCGACTAAAAAGTCAGTATGCATTACCTGTTTCCATTATCCTTGTTGTATTTATTACACTGTTGTTATTAGTGTTCTATATGCGTGTGCTTGTTAAGCGTACCAGAAAAGCGCAGCAGTCTTTAAAAGATGAGTTGGTGTCCAGAGAGATTCTTGAACGCCAGCTTATGCATATCCAGAAAATGGAATCACTGGGGCAGTTAACTGGTGGTATTGCACATGATTTTAATAATATGCTTGCGAGTATTCTCGGTTACACTGAGTTAAGTCTTAATACAGAAACTATCCGTAAAGATAAGACGATTAGTAAATATCTGCAACAGGTCTTGACTGCGGGAGATAAAGCAAAACTTCTGGTCAATCAAATGCTTGCTTTCAGTCGCACTGAAGGTGATATGGACCGGACAGAAACAATGCAGGTATCATCTTTGATTGATGATGCTCAAAAACTTTTACGCCCTTTATTACCAAGTAATATTGAATTTAAAATCATAAATAAAGGGAAAAATATTTATATTAAAGTCAACCGGGTAATGATTGATCAGGTATTAATGAATCTGTGTCTGAATGCAAAAGATGCAATGACAGGGAGTGCCGGATCAGGATCAATAACAATTACTACTGAACTTGTTGATTTTGATCTGATACGTTGCAGCTCTTGTTATCAGGATATTTCAGGTTCCTATGTCGTAATAGAGATCATTGATAATGGTTGTGGTATGGATTCTGTAACCAAACGGAGAATTTTCGAGCCGTTCTTTTCAACTAAAGATGTAGGTAGTGGTACAGGTATGGGATTGTCGATGGTGCATGGTATTGTTCATGAGCATGGTGGTCACGTGTTGCTGGAGACTGCAATTAATAAAGGTACGGATGTAAAAATACTACTGCCTGAGGCATCTGGAATTCATAAGACACAGCACTTGCATAAAGCGGTTGTAGACACTACAAATACAAACCCTTCTGCTGAAAAACATATTCTTATTCTGGATGATGAAGTATCAATCACCACCTATCTTACAGAAATGCTTAGACGTGAGGGTTATCAGATCACGGCTATAAACAATAGCTTTGAAGCATTAGAGTTTTTTGAAGAAAATTATAAAAATATTGACCTTGTGATTACTGATCAGACTATGCCCGGGCTGACAGGTATTGAATTGTCATTGAAAATGAAGGCAATAAAAAATGACATAGCAATTGTTATTTGTACAGGTTATAGCGAATACTTAAATACGTCAGTAGCAAAAGATATGAAGCTAACGGCGCTGCTTGATAAACCAATAGAAAAAGTTAAGTTACTTGAGACAATTGAATCAGTTTTTTGCGATAAGTAAAGTAAACGGCCGGTCTGTTTTACATTATAATTTTACTTTAACGGAGTTTTTGCCTGACTCTTTTGCTACAAAGAGCGCCATGCCTGATCTTTGTGCAAGCGAGACTATGTCTTCATCGGAATGTGATGCAGATGACAGGCCTATACTGACGGTGGTTGTTACTTTGCCAACGCTTGTTTTACATGGTGTTTTAGCAATAAGTTCTCTTAACCTTTCAGCTTGTTTTTTTGCTTCAAGAAGGTCAGTGTCATTTAATAAAATAATATAACCTTCTTTACCATAGCGACCGATAATATCATTGTCTCTGGTTGCAGATAACAGAACATCTGCAATTGAATTGTAAACAGAGAGACTGGTTTCTTTGTTATAACGTTCCTCTAATTTATCAAAATGGTCGATTTCAATAATCATTAGCGATGCGCTTCTGGGTTCATTGAGTTTGCTCAGGTGCCCGGCAGAAGTATCCATAAACTGGTCACGGGTGATTAGCGTAGTTTGTTTGCCCTGGCTTTTAAGCTTTTTAAATTCTTCATAGAGTCGAGCATTTCTTAGTGAAACCATGCTATGAAAAAGAATACTACTTGAGAGCTTACAAGAATAGTTATCAAATGCTTCATTCTCTCGAATTAAAGTAACTACACCGATAAATTTTCCGTTTGATAATATTGGTAAATCGAGGCGGTAATAAGTTTCACCCGCTTCATCTAAAAAGCTACCGGTGAATTCTTGCTGTCTGTCTGCAAGTGAACGTATATATTCATTTGTCCAGCTTAGAATATCGGGTGTCATATATGACTCGTCACCACTGGACTGTATTATTTTTAATTCCCTTCCCTGTAACATGCCAACAACCGCAGATTTATAAGGGATAGATTCGTTCATAATTAGCAACATTTTGTTAAATAAAACATCAACATCATGAATTGAATTAAGGCTCTTGCTCAGTTTTTGTAAAACCTCAGGCCAGTCCTGTTCGAGGTCGGCTTCGTGCTCTTCTTCAAAGAGTTCTTCATCGGCTTCGTCATAAACTATATTTGATAGATCTCCGTTCAGCAGATCATCAGGTACATTATCTTTTGCATGAAGGTGGCGGTGCATTTGTGCAAACACACCCATCATTACACCACTGATCAATAAAACAAAAACAGTAACAAGATTCTGAGTTGATAAATTGGCAGATATCAAAATATAAGAGAGACTTAAGATAATTAATATGGTTGTTACCGACTGGACCACGATATTAATTTTAGGTGCACTGGTTAACCAGACAATCATTATCATCATTGAGGCCGCGGCATGCATATGCAAATCAGGTGTTTTTTCAACCATTAGCATTGCCAGTGCGGTGCTTGCGATGGCGGTAATCACAACTGGCATCAGGTTGCTCAGTTCTGAGTTGATTTTCATGGTCCATGTAACCAGGCACATGATTGAGGCAAGCACGATCAGAATGTTTGCCAGTGTTAAATCCATTGCCCCGTGAACGATTAATTCCACGATAGGTAAAGTTCCCAGAATTAACAGCGGCACAACAAAATACAGACGACTTAATAAGTTATCCAGACGGTCATTGGTTTCTGGTGCTTTTTCTATTTCCAATGTGCTATTTCCGGCATCTGAAGGCATTCCATTTTGATCATCGGTTGGATGACTCCATAAATTTCTGTCTGCAATATCCACAATACAAACCCCACATACTCGAATTAAGTTAAGTATATGTGAGTTATGCGTCTAATTAATAAATAGCCATGATATTCCCGATAAAGCCTCTTTAAAGGCCGATAACAAGGCAAAATCAGGGTTAACTGGCAGCAATAGTCTGCCCTATCTCAATCATATGACCATCCGGATCAGAAAAAGTGCACTGCAGCAGGCCGTACGGGGTTTTCTCGATAGCAGAAATTTTGTACTGTCTGGCTGTCATATATTGGTGAAAACTTGTTATATCATCAGTATAAAAATATAGTCTAATTGGAGGGTTTTGTGCAGTTGATAGTGAATTAGTTTGCTGATCAGCCAACTCAAGCATGAGATAAGTATTGCCTGACTTAAGATATACCCATTCAAGTTCGCTTGCGCTTTTACGTGTTCTGATTTCGACAAACTGCAGTGTTTTTTTATAAAAGTCGAGGCTTTGATTGACTGACTGGCATTTGAGTACAGGAACTAAACCGGTAAGTTGCATGATAGTCCCTTACCGGTTTGCTGTTAAAACTTAACGAGTGCTGAACCCCAGGTGAAACCACCACCAAAGGCTTCTAATAAGAGAGTTTCGCCCTTTTTAATACGGCCATCACGTACCGCAGTGTCGAGTGCCAGCGGTACAGAAGCAGCAGATGTATTACCGTGCTTATTGACAGTAACCACTACATTGTCCATCGACATCTTAAGCTTTTTTGCGGTCGCATTGATAATGCGTGTGTTCGCCTGATGGGGAACTAACCAGTCAATATCGCTTTTTTCCATCTTGTTGTGTTCAAGGGTTTCATCAACAATGCGCCCTAATGTATTAACGGCCATTTTAAATACTTCATTGCCTTTCATACGGATATGCGCATCTAACTCTGATAGCTTATCTACACCGTTAGAAACACCTGATGGCACAGTCAGCAGGCTCTCATACTGACCGTCCGCATGGATATGAGTAGAGAGAATACCGGTTTCTTCACTGGCTTCTAAGATGACTGCGCCAGCACCGTCACCAAACAATACGCAGGTGCCGCGATCAGTCCAGTCTACGATACGAGAGAGTGTTTCTGCCCCGACAACAAGTGCACATTTATTGGTGCCAGATTTAATGAATTTGTCAGCAATGGTTAATGCATAAACAAAACCAGTACAAACAGCTTGTACATCAAAGGCTGCGCAGCCATGGTTTTCAAGGCGTTGTTGTAACAGGCAGGCCGTACTTGGAAAAATACGGTCTGGTGTTGTGGTAGCAACAATGATCAGGTCTATGTCTTCAGCTTTTTTACCCGCCATTTCCATCGCGTTTAGAGCGGCTTTTTCAGCTAAATCAACTGTAAATTCGCCTTCAACAGCGATGTGTCGCTCTTCAATACCTGTGCGTTCACGTATCCATTGATCAGTGGTATCTACGATTTTTTCCATGTCGGCATTTGTGACCGTATTTTCAGGTAAAAAACTACCAGTGCCAGTGATTCTTGAATAAGTCAAAACAGCTACCTTTATAAAATTTGTTCTAATTGATCAGCTATGCGTTGCGTTAGATTTTCTTCAGCCTGCTGCACGGCGGTTTCAATTGCCTTTGAAAAAGCAAAAATATCAGCTCCGCCGTGACTTTTAACCACAATACCACGTAAACCAAGAAAACTGGCACCATTATATACACGTGGATCAATTCTGTCCTTGAATGCCTTTAAAACAGGCAAGGCAATTAAAGCCGCCAGCTTGTTATACCAGTTACGTTTAAATTCATCTTTCATGAACTGGCTGATCATTTTGGCGACGCCTTCGGCAGTCTTCAGTGACACGTTGCCGACAAATCCGTCGCAGACAACCACATCGACGTCTGAGTGATAGATGTCATCACCTTCGACGTAACCAATATAATTAATACCATTTACTTCTGTTAATAAAGCATCAGCCTCTTTAACCTGAGCATTACCTTTTACCGCTTCTGAGCCAACGTTTAGCAGTCCTACTTTAGGCTGACCAGAATTGTCCATGGCTTCAGCAAGTACTGAGCTCATGATGGCAAACTGCATAAGGTGCTGTGCGCTGCAATCCACATTTGCACCTAAATCAAGCATATGGGTATGCCCTTTAACTGAGGGTAAAGTGGAAACAATAGCGGGTCGATCAATGCCTTTAATGGTTTTTAAGACAAATTTAGCGGTTGCCATTAATGCGCCGGTATTGCCAGCACTTACGGCTGCATTGGCAATATTATCGTGTACCAGATTGATAGCAACACGCATTGAAGAGTCTTTCTTTTTGCGTAGTGCCATGGCCGGTGCATCATCCATTTCGACTTTTTCGGAGGCATGCTGAAGCTTAATATGGCGGGTAATGGCTTGAGGCAGATCAGAAAGAAAAGGTTCTAGCACCTCTTCATCACCGACCAGGATAATATCTAAATTTTTATTCTTTTCTAGTACTTTAACAGCAGCGGGAACAATGACATCCGGGCCAAAATCACCACCCATTGCGTCAATCGCTATAATCGGTTTATCCGACATAAATTTTTTCCATAAAAAAACGCGGGCAACAGTATAAACTGGCCCGCGTCTTTAGTTTCAAACTTACTCTGCGTCTGTCGCTTCAGCTTTCTGAGCAACTACCTGCTTGCCACGGTAGTAACCGTCAGCGCTAACATGGTGACGTAAGTGAGTTTCACCAGTAGTCGGCTCGATAGAGACAGTTTTACTAGTTAGTGAATCATGAGAACGACGCTGACCACGTCTTGAACGAGTAACTCGACTCTTTTGAACAGCCATTGTTTGACTCCTGGTTTAATAATCTAAAATTTATATTACATATACTGTGAAACAACTAATGTTGGGTCACAGTAAATCTTTTAATGCTGCAAATGGATTGGGCTTTTTAGGGCTCTCTTCCGCTTGCGTTACCGGTTCTATTACTTGTTCATTCATATAGCTCGAGCATTTCGAGTCATGTGAAGCAACAATTGGCACAACCAGTATTAATTCGTCTTCAATAACATCCGGTAAAAAATGTCGACCTTCTGTTATTAATGCTTCGTATTCATCCGGAATTTTTTCCATCTGAAGTTCAGTCTCTACCAAGGCCAGTAAAAACTCACTATCGAGTGTTACTTTAGTTGGTTCCAGACAGCGTTGGCATTGCATATCAACTTCTGCCTTTATCGTACCCTTTACATACCGTGTACGACCGCTTTTACCAAACTCGAATTCTACTGTGGCTTCGCCTGAATCGGATTCAAGCATGCCCAATAAACGAGGCAGTTTTGCTATTGGCCAGCTACCAGATATCCGGGCTGATTTTTCAGCTAACTGATATAAGTCGCAATATTCTGGCAGTCGGCTTTGCATAAGCGAACAATAATATAACTAATAGCCCCACCTGTCAAAGAAAATCGTTAATTTTCAATGGCTTCCACACGATAATAGCGTCTATCTATTCAGTTAGGGGTATTTAGCGTAATATTAGCTAACTATAAGAAAAATAGAAGGTTTTTAGACTCGATTTTGGGTACTTTCGTCACCTGTTCTCACCACATACTGACTAAATGTCATATTTTAGATTATTTGAGTAGATTTTATGCAGCTTATTTTAGGATCATCCAGCCCTTTCAGAAAACAATTATTAGCGCAGTTACAGTTAGAGTTCATTACGGATTCGCCAGATATTGATGAGACACCACTGAAAGGTGAAAGTATTGAAGAGTTGGTACTCAGGCTATCAATAGAAAAAGCAGCTGAAATCGCAAAGCGTCATGATAATAGCCTCGTCATTGGATCAGATCAGAGCGCCTTGCTAAATGGAAGGGTTTTACACAAGCCTGGAAATCATGAAGCGGCTGTAAAGCAGTTAAAAGAGGCTTCAGGCCAGCAAGTGGTGTTTCAGACCGGTTTATGTTTGTACAACACGAATACAGGCCAATATCACAGTAAGTTGGTACCTTTTACAGTGACATTCCGCCAATTAAGTGATCAGATGATTGAAAACTACCTGCAAAAAGAACAGCCTTACCAGTGTGCCGGAAGTTTTAAGTCAGAGGGGCTTGGTATTGCTCTGTTTGAGTCAATGCAAGGCACTGACCCTTCAGCTCTGATCGGCTTGCCCCTGATTGAATTAACGAATATGCTTAATAAAGAAGGTTTTTCTGTATTGTGATTTGTTAAGACCTGTCTGCGCATTGGCTAACCAATAAGAAGAAATATGGATAAGAATAATAATCATCCCCTGTGGCAAAATATTTTTCGACATAAAGATGATGACCTGACGGCGGTCTGCCGTTTATGGTCCTCTACTCCACTTTTTAGTGATATTCCTGAATCCTGTATTCGTCGTCTGGTAAAAAATATGCACCCCCGGCTGTATAAAAAAGGCGATAAGATATTTACTACAGGTGACATTGGTGCCGGCGCGGTACTGATAAAATCAGGTGAAATTAATATTATGGCCAGTGATACTGTACTCGCAACTTTGCACACAGGGGATTTTTTTGGTGAGGTCGCTCTGGTTGTTGATGAGCCCAGAACTGCCGATGCTGTGGCCAGTACAGATTGTGAACTGATATTTTTTCTACGTCCTGATCTTGAAGAATGGGTTCACAACTCTCCGCGACAAGGTGCACAATTACTGGCCAATATTTCACGCATTCTTGCCGGCCGTTTACGTCAGGCTAATAATATGCTGGCAACAAATAACGACTAGCCGACATGATTAAACTCGCCGAAATGCCGTTATTACGAAGCCTGGTGATTTTCTCTGCCATTATGTCTATGGCAGGGCTTTGTGCTTACCTGCTGGCACCGTTATTAATTCCAATTATTTTATCATTTGCCCTTTACGCGTTGTTTGATCCGGTCAGTAATCTATTACAACGCAATGGTATTAATGACAGCATGTCGGCTATTTTAGTTTTGATCTTGTTAGTGGTGATTTGTACGATTGGTGTTTCTATTGTCTTCCCTATGCTGGCAGAGCAGTTATTGATACTGCAGGCAAAAATTCCAAAACTATGGGAGTTTTTAACCGAATTTAGTTTGAAGATTAAAAATTTATTAAGTGGCTATGGTATTAAATTTGACCCGGATGCCATTACAAAACCTATTATGAGTACATCATCTGACTGGGGTAAGGATGCTGTTATTCGTTTGTCTAATTTATTAATAGATATGACAACGACGATTATTCTGGTGCCGTTATTTACTTTCTTTTTAATCCGTGACTACAAGCAACTTCGAAACAGAGCACTTGATTTATTACCGAATAAAAGTTTTGAGCTTGGCTGGTTGATTTACTACCGCGTCGCTAAAAAGCTCGAAATATATATTCGAGGCATCATTATGCAGTCAGGCATTATGGCAATCGTGACGTCAATCGGTTTTTATTTATTTGGACTGGAGTCCCCTATCTTACTGGGAACCATTGCCGGCCTGTTAAATTTAATCCCTTATGTTGGTCCTTTATTAGCCATGATCCCGCCGGTGATTATCGCATTGGGTGCGCCAGTGTTTGATCCGTTTTTGATTGTTGCTGCTGTCGGGGTGATTATCAGTGGTCAGATCATTGATAATGTCATTGTTGTACCGGCATTGATTGCGAATGCGGTTAATCTGCACCCTATTACCGTTATCGTCGGCATTATAATTTTTGGAAATTTCTTTGGATTTATCGGTATGATTATTGCGATTCCGGCACTGGCAACCAGTAATATCATACTGACCGGTTTAAGAAATGGCATGAAAAAGAATGTAGTGACTTAAACGATTTATCGTGACTCTAAAGTCATTGCATCACCGGTTTTTTCTACTTTCAGTTTATTAAGAAAAGACATGCCTAATAAAACCTGTTTTGGGTAGGCACCAACAATGACTAAACCGGTAACATTCGACTGGCTTATTTCACCAACTTTTACTTTATTGAGTTTAATAAGATAAGCTTTTGCAATACCGGAAGCTGTTCTTGCAGTGGTTTCTTTACCATTTAATCGATACTGAATGTTGAGTTTTTTGGCCTGTACTGAACTCATAGCAACAGTCGTTGCGCCGGTGTCGATCAGAAACCGGATCGGATGAGAATTAATACTACCTATGGTGTGAAACATGCCTCGCCTATCGGCATAAATCGTTTTTTTCCGGGTTTCAAATTGCTTAAAGTTGGTCGATACGGCTGTGCCCATTTTGTAAACAGCCTGTTTGCCGTTAATTTCAAGTACGACATCATCGCCTTTTAGCCGTACGAATTTTACGCCCTTTTTGCTTTGTCCCTGACGAATCACAACTTGCTGGTTGTCTATTGATACAACGACTTTCCCAGGAAAGAGACCGACAACGTGCAGTGATTCAATAGCCTGAGTGATAGAAAATTTGCTGAGTAAAACACATAACAAAAGACTTTTAAATTTCATGCTACATCCTGTCAAAATTTATATTTAATACCGCTTTTATAACCCTTATCTAATTCATCGAGAGCGATAACGGGGTTACTATCATAGCTCATATCAATAGTCAGGTAATAAACAAAGCTTTTACTAATTGTAAACTCAAGGCTTAGTTGTTCCAGAACGCGGTAGTCACTGGTATTATCAATGTCCGGCTGATAATAAGTGGTTGAAAGAAAGTGTATGCTATCTTTAATTTTATATTGATACGTCAGGTATGTGTTTAATCGATTGAGTTCATCAACGGTATCATTAGTATCGTCAATCTTTTCTTTAGAGCGAAATAAGCCAAGTCCAAACCGAATCTGCTGGTTTTCATTATTATTAAGCAGGCTGAATCTTAATCCTGCTCCGAACAGTGTTCGGAGTTTCAATAAAGTAAATTCATTTTCCTCGAGTTGCAGAAAATATTCACTGGTGATTTTTAATTTTGGATTAACAATATACCGGTAGTGCATAAATGAATTATCTTTGCTTTTAACATCGAAGCTTCTCGCGTAATTATATTTAAGCACAATAAACTGAGTAGATATGTCATTCCACTGAAACCGGCTACCAAGAGATGATGACTGGGTTTTTGTGTTACCGGAAGCGCCTGATAATTTAAAATCTATTTGTCCCTGAAATGGTGCTGGATTTTTTTCAATATTGACTTTTTCAATATTGACGATTGCAATAGCATTGGTTGTAAAAAAACAGAAGTATAATAAAACAGATTTTTTTAAAGCATTAAGCATTTGTGCTAAACCAGATTATTGTGTGCAGACATGCAGCTGCCATAATGCCAGCTAAAACATCATCGATCATAATTCCAAAACCACCTTTCACATGTTTATCCAGCCATCTAATTGGCTGGGGTTTTAAGATGTCGAATATACGGAATAAAGCAAAACCAAGCAGAATCCATAACCAGTCAAATGGTACTGCTATCATGGTAATAAAGTACCCGGCAAATTCATCCCAGACAATTCCCGGATGATCATGCTCACCCATTAAGGCGGCAGATTTGTCGCAAATATAGATACCGGCAATGCAGATTATTAAGACAGTTAACAAATAATACGTGAGTGACAGTGGTTGCAGAAGAAGATATAAAGGCACTGCCATTAAGGTGCCAAATGTGCCGGGGGCTTTAGGTGCTAACCCACTGCCAAAACCCAGCGCAAGAAAGTGAACGGGGTTTTTTAATAAGCCCGGGGATAGTTTTTGTCTAGCCATTAAAGTGCTCAAAACCTCTTTTGGTTATATCAACAACCTCATTGTACTGATTGAAACAACGAACGTTTGATTGAGTGGAGATTGTACCAATACATGTTAAGTTAATGCCGGTTTCACGACTGATCTTATCAATATGTTGTTTGTTGCTTTTGTCGATTGTAAAACAAAGTTCATAATCATCGCCAAAGCTAAGTGCCTGCATTATGTCAGGTTTGTTATTGTAGTATTGTCGATAAGCGGCGGATAACGGAATCTTATTAAGATAAATATCCGCACCGCACAGGCTTTGTTTGCAGATGTGAGTGATATCAGAAATTAAGCCATCGGATATATCAATGCAGGATGTTGCGACATTATTAATTAACAGACCTAGCTTTACTCGTGGCTCCGGTTCATTAAATTGTCTGATGCACGTCGTGTCTACTGCGCTATCTCCGTGATAGGATTTGAGTCCAAGGGCTGCATCGCCTAATGTTTCGCTGACGTAAATTAAATTCCCTGCTTTAGCGCCACTGCGTAACATCGCCTTTTTTACAAAACCATGAGCCTGAATGCTGATCGATAATGACCCTTTACAGGTATCGCCACCAATTAACTGAACGTTATATTCATCAGCTAAAGTAAATATCCCCCTGACAAATTCTTTTATCCAGTCTTCATCTGCAGCGGGCATTGTTAATGATAAGGTGATCCATGCGGGAGTTGCACCGGCCGAAGCCAGATCGCTTAAGTTAACGGCAAGTGATTTATAACCGACTGAATAGGCTGAAGCAGATTCTGGAAAGTGTACGCCAGCGACCAGCGTATCCATTGAAACAGCGAGAGAATGATTTTCAGGAACTGATAAAATCGCGCAATCATCACCAATGCCTGTGAGGACATCGTTACGTTGTTGTGATTGTGTATTGAGTAATTTGTAGATCAGATCAAATTCAGTCACGATTGCACCGTATTTCGTTCCCTCTGGAAATGGTATGGCTGAAGTCTGGCATGGTCGTGACTGAAAATTATTTGCCGCTATTATTTGATTTCTGCAGCTCGTAGCTCAAGTGCTGCCTTATCAATTACGCCGTTGACAAATGTGTGACTGTTATCGCCACCAAATGCTTTGGCCAGAATAACGGCTTCGTTAATAACAACCTTATAAGGCACATCAATACGGTGCTTTAATTCATAAACAGATAAACGAATAATCGCGCGTTCGATTGGATCTGTTTTTTCCATCGGGTTTTCCATATGCTTTTCAGCGACGGCATCAAGCTCATCGATGCTCTGAGGGACTTTATGCATTAACTCAATGAAATAGTCGACATCGACCTTAGACATATCCTGCTCGGTTAAATACTGAGTTTCAATGTCTTTCAGGTCGTTACCAGCCATTTGCCACTGGTAGATTGCCTGCATTGCCCGGCGACGTGCCAGACTACGCTGTTTTACAAAACTGGGAGATGCCATAAATTAACTGATCTGCTTTAATAAATTAACCATTTCAATGGCTGTGATTGCGGCTTCTGCGCCCTTGTTACCTGCTTTTGTGCCGGCGCGTTCGATGGCCTGCTCAATAGAGTTGGTTGTCAAAACACCATTAATAACCGGAATATTATGATCCAGCGAAACTGCTGCCATACCTTTTGATGCTTCGTTCGCAACGAAATCGAAATGCGGGGTTGAACCACGAATAACCGCACCTAAGCCAACAATGGCATCAAAGTTTTCAGTCTGTGCCAGTTTCTGAATAGTGACTGGCATTTCATAGGCACCTGGCACACGTAAAACAGTGATCGCATCTTCCGGTACACCGCTGCGTTTAAAAGCATCAATTGCACCTGATAGTAAACTGTCAACGATAAAGCTGTTAAAGCGTGCAACCACGATGGCAAATTTGCCACTGGTATAATTTAATTCACCTTCAATATTCTTTATATCACTCATTTTTCTGTCCTGATTTTTCTTAATATCTGTTTATATTGCTTTGCTATGATTTGGGTGCATCTGTGCCTTCAACATAATCGACTACTTCAAGTCCGAAGCCTGCAAGGCCGTGGATCTTGCGTGGGCGACTCATCAGACGCATTTTTTCAACCCCAAGATCAGTAAGAATCTGTGCACCTACGCCTAAGGTTCTGAGGTCTGATGAAGCTGATTCTGTTTTCTTACCATCAGCTGTGGCCTGTTTAGTAATTTGTTTTACAATGTCTCTGGCAGCATGTTGTTTTCTCAGAATAACAATCACACCGGCATCATCGGCATCTGAAATCTGCTGCATCGCTTTATCAAGTGGCCAGCCACAGTTTTCTGATGAGGCCAGTGAATCACATAAAAAGTTTTCCATATGAACACGAACCAATACAGGTTTTGATGAATCAATTTTACCCTTAACCAGTGCGATATGCAGGCAATTATCAAGATTGTCCTGATAGGCGTATAAACGATAATCACCAAACTTAGTAGGAAAGTCTGATTCAGTCACTCGTTCGACGGTTTTTTCATTTTCGATGCGGTATTTAATCAGGTCTTCAATAGAACCCATCTTAAGGCCGTGTTCTTTTGCAAAAATCTCAAGGTCAGGACGGCGTGCCATGGTGCCGTCTTCATTTAATATTTCAACAATAACCGCGCTTGGATCAAGACCCGCAAGACGAGCAAAATCACAACCGGCTTCTGTATGCCCGGCTCGGTTCAAAACACCACCCGGTTGAGCCATTAATGGGAATATATGGCCCGGTTGAATGATATCTTCTGGTCTGGCATCTTCGGCTACAGCCGTAAGAACTGTCTTAGCTCTGTCGGCTGCCGAAATACCAGTGGTTACGCCTTCTGCTGCCTCAATTGAAAGCGTAAAGTTAGTGCCGTTTTCGGCATTCGTATCATTTTCAGTTACCATTAATGGCAGACGTAGCTGCTGGCAACGATCACGCGTTAAAGTCAGACAAATTAATCCGCGGCCATAACGTGCCATGAAATTAATATCATCGGCAGTGGTGTGACTAGCTGCCATTAAGATATCGCCTTCATTTTCGCGGTCTTCATCGTCAACGATTACAACCATCTTCCCCTGACGAATATCTTCAATGATTTCTTCGATTGTATTAAATGCCATAATTATTTTTTCGTCTAAATATTTTTAATAAAACCATTCTCTGCGAGAAAGGCCATTGATAGTTTGTCGGCGTTTGCATCTTTGTCAGCCGCTTTGTCACCCAATAATAAACGTTCAAGATAACGTGCAACAAGGTCGACTTCCAGATTTACTTCTGTACCTGACTGATAATTTTTTATCACCGTTTCGGTCATGGTATGTGGCACGATATTTAACTCAAATTCAGCGCCGTTTACTTTGTTAACCGTCAGGCTGATGCCGTCTACAGTAATAGAACCTTTATGTGCAATATACTTTGCAAGCTCAGCAGGTGCTTCAATAATAAACCGTACCGAACGCGCATCATCAAAGCGGTCGATTACCTTACCGACACCATCGACATGACCACTTACCATATGGCCACCTAAACGGGTTGCCAGTGTTAAGGCTTTTTCAAGGTTTACTTCAGAGCCTTCCTGTAGTTTACCGGTTGCCGTATGTTCGATGGTTTCATTTGAAACATCAGCCACAAAACTCTGTTGGTCGAATTCTACAGTGGTCAGGCAGACGCCGTTGACTGCAATACTGTCACCCAGTTGAACGTCAGACATATCCAGTTTTTCAGTTGCGATAGTTAATCGAAGATCACCGCCCTTTTTTTCAGCAGCAACAATTTTTCCAACTGATTCGATAATACCGGTAAACATTAGCTTTTTAACTCAAGTGTGTATGAGGTCATTGGCATGGCTGTGGCATTGTTAAATTCTGCGCCGGCTTCAATACCAATTTTTGCAATCTCTTCAGCGGAGTCCAGTCTGTCATACATAGCAAACATGGCGCCTAATGCATATTCAGAGCCCGAGCCAATAGCCCAAAAACGATTGAACTCGCTGACTTCACGTAATGAATATACACCAAAAATCCCCTGCTCATTGGCGATCAGGGCATCAATATGTGTTGCTTCGTATGGATCGTCATCTTCGTCTTTGCTATTGAGAAAGTATTTGTCTTTTAATACCGGGTGCAAGGCACGAAATGATTCAAAGATATTTTCACGTGAGCTTAAATCAACGTCAATTTCATTCTCTTTTAAGGCATCTTCTTTTAATACGCTTTCCATTACCAGAGCATGTGCTGCGCTACCGACAATGCCATAAAAGCTATCGCCAAACTTCTGGATTTTATCGTATACTTTTTCGTAAGTCGCACCCATTCGCAAGTCACCAAAACTGGTTAAACTATCGGCTGCAATACAAACCTTACCGGCCTTCTTTACCACCACTATTGTGGACATTACTTCTGCTCCAGTCGGTCTTTATTTAAGGGTTTAGCGGTTATCCGCCAGTCATCACCGACTGCCCGTATATCTTCAATTTTTAAATCAATGCGCTGCTGCATGGTTTGAATGCCGGGTAAGGAAAACAAGCCTTGCGCATCATCACCCATCAGATGCGAGGCCATATAGATGACTATCTCATCAACCAGATTGGCACTTAACAATGCACCGGACAAAACAGAACCGGCTTCAACATGCAGATCGTTGATTTCGTGTTCAACAAGTACCCGCATGACATCGTTTAAATCGAGCTTACCATCCTTTGTCGCTACCTGCTCTACCGTTAAGTTAGGGTGCTTAAAAAGCGTCGACTTATCAGCGGTTAACAATAACACCTGACCATCAAGATTCAACAGTTGCGCATCTTCCGGTAATCGGCCATCTGTGTCGAGTATCACTCGAAGTGGCTGACGCACTTCTCGTTGTATGCCGAGTGCATCCGTGCCGAGCCGCACATTCAATGATGGGTTATCGGCCAAAACGGTACCGATACCAGTAAGAATAGCAGAACTACGAGCGCGCATTTGCTGAACATCTTGCCGGGCATCAGGTCCGGTTACCCATTTGCTTTCACCAGATGCCATAGCTGTTCGGCCATCAAGACTCATTGCCATTTTAACTCTGATAAAGGGTAAGCCATGTTCCATGCGCTTGATAAAGCCGGGATTAAGCTGCCTGGCGCGAGACTCCAGTAAACCGACATTGACCTCAATACCCGCTTGCTGCAAGCGTTTAACACCCTTACCAGTAACTAATGGATTAGGGTCTAACATGGCAATAAATACTTTTGAAATACCGGCTTCAATTAGAGCGTCGGCACAAGGTCCGGTTTTACCGTGGTGGCTGCAAGGCTCTAAGGTGACGTATGCTGTGGCGCCTTTTGCATTACTGCCTGCTTTATCTAAGGCATTGATTTCAGCATGTGCTTCACCGGCCTTCTGATGCCAGCCGACCGCAATTTCCTGACCATCTTTAACCAGTACGCAACCAACGTTAGGATTTGGCGTTGTATGAAAAACCCCTCGTCTTGCATAACGCATGGCACTGGCCATAAATCGGGTATTTTGCATCGTTACTTACTGGGTTCCAGTTTATCGATGGCCTGGCGGAAAGCATTCACATCGTCAAAGCTGAGATAGACTGACGCGAAACGAATATAAGCCACATGATCAAGCTCCTTTAAGGCTTCCATGACCAGTTCACCAATAAAACCGGTACTGACTTCGCGTTCACCACTGGCCAGTAATTTGTGCTTTATCTGGTTAATGCTATCGTCGATTTTTTGAGTCTCGACCGGTCGCTTTTCCAGTGCTTTTGATAAACCAGAGCAAAGCTTGTCTTCATTAAACGGTTCTCGGGTGCCGTCTCCTTTGACAACACGCGGCATGTTTAACTCGGCCTTTTCATAGGTAGTAAACCGTTCGCTGCATTCAACGCATTCACGTCTGCGGCGAACCGTATCCTGATTAGATAAGCGCGAATCTACAACGCGCGTATCCGGGGCCGAACAAAATGGGCAATGCATAGTCTATCGGGTCCTGTTACTCAGCTGAGTAAACCGGTTTACGAGTACATAAATCAGCCGCTTTTGCTTTAACTGCAGCAATGGTTTCTTCATTACTCATATCATCCAGAATGTCACACATCCAGGTCGCGATATCAGTGCAGTCTTTTTCATCGAAGCTACGTGACGTAACAGCAGGTGTACCAATACGAAGGCCACTGGTTACAAACGGTGACTGCGGGTCATTCGGTACGGCATTTTTATTAACCGTTAAGTGGGCCTTACCTAAAGCGGCTTCCGCATCTTTACCGGTTAAACCTTTTTTGATCAGGCTGATCAGTAATAAGTGATTTTCAGTACCACCAGAAATGACATCGTAACCACGAGATATCATCACTTTTGCCATTGCCTGCGCATTTTTTACTACCTGCTGCTGGTAAGTTTTGAACGCTGGTTCTAACGCTTCTTTAAAAGCTACCGCTTTCGCTGCGATAATATGCATCAACGGGCCGCCCTGACCACCAGGGAAAATAGCAGAGTTTAATTTTTTCTCTAGATCAGGGTTTGATTTGGCGATGATGATGCCACCACGTGGGCCGCGTAATGTTTTGTGTGTTGTTGATGTGACCACATCAGCAAATGGTACCGGGTTAGGATAAATGCCCGCGGCAACCAGACCGGCCACGTGTGCCATATCAACAAACAGATAAGCGCCAACTGAATCAGCAATTTCACGGAAACGCGCCCAGTCAACAACCTGTGAGTAGGCAGAAAAACCAGCCACAATCATTTTAGGTTTATGTTCGGTTGCCAGTGCCTGCACTTCGTCGTAATCGATCATGCCATTTTCATCGATGCCGTACTGAACAGAATTGTAGATTTTGCCAGAGAAGCTAACTTTAGCGCCGTGTGTTAAGTGACCGCCATGTGCTAAAGACATGCCTAAAACAGTGTCGCCTGGCGCGCACAATGCCATGTAAACAGCGGCATTTGCTTGTGAACCTGAATGTGGCTGTACATTTGCATAATCAGCACCAAACAGTTCTTTAACACGGTCAATCGCTAATTGCTCAGCGATGTCAACATACTCACAACCGCCGTAATAACGTTTGCCTGGATAACCCTCAGCGTATTTGTTCGTTAAAGCCGAACCCTGGGCTTCCATTACACGAGGACTACAGTAGTTCTCTGAAGCAATCAGCTCGATATGCTCTTCCTGACGTACCGTCTCTTTTTCAATGGCTGAGGCCAACTCATCGTCATAACCGGCGATACTCATATGGATTGAAAACATGTAACCCCCTGAATCAGACCTAAACCTTTGAGAAGTTTAGGTTTATTAGATAAAAACTGTTAAAAAATGAGGCGCAATCATACCGTATTTTGTGGCTGTGCGCATACAAAAGCGCTAAATATAGCGTATGAATTATGATTATTTAGCTGAAAAAGGGAATCTTTGAAGGGTTTTTTGAAGGGTTTTATAAAATAATATCTTAGATAGATGTGATAAGAATGCTTGAATTAATGATCATTACCTGCGCTCAGGGCTTCGGTGCGCATACAGATTTATAACGCTGAATTTTCCTTAATTGATAGAAATTGCCTTATAATCGGCTCAACTCAAACAACACGTATTCTATAAAAATGGCTCAATACATATATACAATGAATGGCGTTGGCAAAATCGTGCCGCCGAAACGTCAGATCCTGAAAGATATTTACCTTAACTTCTTCCCTGGCGCTAAAATCGGCGTACTGGGTTATAACGGTGCGGGTAAATCAACACTATTACGCATTATGGCGGGCCTTGATACCGACATTATTGGTGAAGCCAGACCAGCAAAAGATATAAAAATTGGTTACCTGTCACAGGAACCTGAACTTGACCCGACTAAAGATGTACGTGGCAATGTTGAAGAAGGCTTAAAAGAAGTCACCGATGCTCAGACTCAACTGGAAGCGGTTTATGCGGCTTATGCTGAGCCCGATGCGGATTTTGATGCACTGGCTGCAGAACAGGCAAGGCTTGAAAACATTATTCAGGCGTCGGATGCGCATAACCTGGAACGTAAACTGGAAGTTGCAGCCGATGCTTTGCGCCTGCCGCCCTGGGATGCTGATGTTACTAAACTATCGGGTGGTGAACGTCGCCGTGTCGCATTATGTAAGCTTCTATTATCAGCGCCAGACATGTTAATCCTTGATGAGCCAACCAATCACCTTGATGCTGAATCTGTCGCCTGGTTAGAGCGGTTCTTAAAAGACTTCACGGGAACAGTAGTCGCTGTCACCCATGACCGTTACTTCCTCGATAATGTGGCTGGCTGGATATTAGAACTTGACCGTGGTCAGGGGATACCCTGGGAAGGTAACTACTCGAGCTGGTTAGAACAAAAACAGGATCGATTAGAGCGCGAAGAGAAAAGTGAAAAAAATCGCCAGAAAGCAATATCAGCAGAATTAGAATGGGTTCGCTCAAATGCTAAAGGCCGACGTGCAAAAAGCAAAGCGAGACTGGCCGCCTTTGAAGAAATGTCATCAAGCGATTATCAAAAGCGCAGTGAAACCAGTGAACTTTATATCGCTCCTGGTCCACGCCTGGGTGATAAAGTGATTGAAGCGAATGGTTTATCCAAGAAATATGGCGATAAATTACTTTACGAAAACTTGTCGTTTAACTTACCTCGTGGCGGTATTGTCGGTGTGATCGGTCCTAATGGTGCTGGTAAAACCACCTTGTTTCGCATGTTAACTGATCAAGAGAAACCAGATGCCGGGGATATTTCAGTCGGAGATACAGTAAAAATCGCCTATGTGGATCAATCCAGAGATTCGCTTAATGGTGAAAACAGTGTCTGGGAAGAGATTTCAGATGGATTAGATAACCTTACGGTAGAGAATCATACTTTCTCTTCTCGAGGCTATGTTAGTCGCTTTAATTTCAAAGGTGATGCACAACAAAAACGGGTTAAAGATTTATCCGGTGGTGAACGCAATCGTGTACATCTTGCTAAGTTACTTAAATCTGGCGGTAATCTACTATTGCTCGATGAACCGACAAATGATCTGGATGTAGAAACTTTACGAGCACTTGAAGAAGCACTCTTAAACTTCCCCGGCTCTGCTGTGGTCATCTCACATGATCGTTGGTTTCTTGACCGTATTGCTACTCACATACTGGCTTTTGAAAGTGATAGTCAGGTCACTTTCTTTGATGGTAACTATTCAGAATATGAAGAAGACCTGAAAAAGCGACTGGGTGATGATGCATTAAATCCACATCGTATTAAATATAAGAAGATTGACGCTTAATTTAACTGCCATGGATGGCAGCTAAACAGCTTAAATTCATCCGTAAGTGTGTTTATGGTGTCTTCAATACTCCTCTATCACTGAAGATAGTCACCAAACGAGTCTGTCCTTAAGCTTGCAGAACCTTATATAAAGTCTATATTTATAGCTATATACTTATTCTGCTTGTAGGGCTTTCTTTTGTCTCAAATTACACCGCTTCGTAGTCATGATCATCTGGATCGTTTTGAAATCATTGAAGAGCTGGGGCGCGGCTCACAAGGCATTGTATATCTTGCCCGGGATCCTCAGCTGGAAAGAAATGTTGCGATTAAAACCTTCCATGACAATAGTAATTTAGTTGACGCACAGCAGCAGTTATTAAATGAAGCCCGTAATATTAGTCGCCTTCAGCATCCCAATATATTGACGCTGTTTGAAGCAAAAAAATATAAAAATCAGACCTATCTGGTATTTGAATATATAGATGGCGCATCGTTAAAGAAATTTCTGGATTTTAAGGGCAAACTAAGTGATGAGCTGGCATTAGAAATCATCATTCCAATCCTTGAAGCAATTGACTATGCACATGACAGAGGTATTGTGCACCGGGATCTTACGCCATCAAATATTATTATTAATAACAATAATAAACCCAAATTAATGGACTTTGGTATTGCTGATGTACTGGGGCGACAGACCACGGGCAGCTCTATTTCGGGGTCTTTGAAATATATGTCCCCTGAGCAATGTGAAAACAAGTCACCGATGCCCTCTTCGGATATATTTACAATTGGTCTGGTATTGGCTGAACTTTTAACGGGTAAACAGGTAATCCACGCAGGTAATCAGTTTGCGATTATTAATCAGATCGTCAATGAAGATATTGAAATTGACAAAAATATATCCCCTGCTGTGCGTGAAATAATTGAAAAAGCAATTAATAAAGACCCGGCTGATCGATATGAAACTGCCAATGATATGAAACTGGCACTTCAAAAACATCTGCAGTCTATACGACCAGAAGTCAGTTCCATTGATCATGATGATAAAGAAAGCACATTACAGTTTTTATTACGACGTATGCGTCATAAAAAAGATTTCCCTGCCATGCCTCAGCAGATCAGTGAGATAGCTTCGAGTACTAATGATCGCAGTGATGCATCAGCAAATATACTGGCCAACAAAATACTTAGAAATTATTCACTATCCACTAAATTATTAAGACTGGTTAACTCACCGGTTTATGGACAGTATGGTGGTCGCATCAGCACGGTCTCGCGTGCTGTTGTTATCCTCGGCTTTAAAGAAGTGAGGATGGCGGCAATGGGTCTTATGCTGTTTGATCATTTACAGAACAGTCAGCAAAGCGCAATGATAAAAGAAGCGTCCATTAATTCAATGATGAGTGGCTCCATTGCCAGAGAATTAAGTTCTGAATTACAAGTTGAAGATGAAGAGGAATCTTACATCTGTTCGATGTTTCATAATTTTGGCCGTCTTTTGTCGATGTTTTATTTTCCAGAAGAAGCGACAATTATATGCAATAAAGTAGATAATAAAAAAGAAAAAGAAAGCCAGGTCTCTACAGAAGTTCTGGGGCTAAGTTATGAGGAGCTGGGTATCGGAGTGGCTAAAGCCTGGCACTTACCTGTACCCATTATGCGAAGTATGAAGCATATTAAAGACTCAAGTATCAGTAAGGCAGAAACCGAAGAAGATAAAAACATTCAGTTAGCAAATTTTTCAAACACGCTCTGCGATATCATACAAAAGAATGAACCTGACACGATTAAAGGAGCAATAAGTGGTCTTCTCTCAAAATACGAATGTACGATTGATCTGACACAAAAACAGCTTAACGGGTTTATTTCCAGAGCAGTGAATCACGTGCATGAGTATGCTGATATATTTAATCTAAAGGTTTCTGATAGCCCCTTTGTACGTAATATTGAATCATGGGTATCTGACAAGCCATCAGAAAAAACAATTGCAGAATCAGCCGATGATTCTGATGAGTCAACAATAGTAGCGATGTCGAATGAAACAGGTAAACGAAATGTTGAATTGTTGAACAGTGTGCAGGAAATTAGTGACTCAATTATCGAAGGCGCATCGCTTAATGATGCGATGATAATGGTCATTGAAACATTGTATAGCGGTTTTGGTTTTACGCGTGTGATGTTTTGTATGATAAACCGAAAAGATGCAACGGTTGATGCAAGGTTTGGTTTTGGGCAAGATATTGATGAGCTGTTAAAAACATTTAGAGTGCCTATCCGGCGCGAAGCTGATATTTTTAATATGTCATTAACTAAGCATCAGGATTACGTTGTTGATAATATCAATGACCCTTCCGTTTCTGCGCTTATCCCTGACTGGTACCGGGAGCAAATGATGACAAAAAGTCTTATCATTTATCCTGTGGTTGTTAATAAAGTGCCAATGGGTTTCATATATGCGGATAATATCGCCCCTACTCAGCTCAGTAAACATGAGCAAATCAGCGTCATAAAAACACTCAGAAATCAGATTATATTTGCGATCAGGCAGAACAGTAGTAACTAATTTATTATTATAGCTATTCTTTATCCTCAGCTGCTTTATAATTACAGATAATCTGATCTGAAAATATTATCTAATGCAAAAAGCAGTTCCATTAATCATTGTGCTTGTCATGCTGACTATACTCAGCTTTGTTGCCGCTTTTTCTGTTGGTAGTATTAGTCTCTCTCTTGAACAATTAAGTATTGCCTTATTTTCATCTGATGATGATATTTCACAAACTATTATCTGGGAGTTACGAGCACCCAGAGCTTACATTGCATTTGTAACAGGCGGCTTGCTTTCTTTAGCGGGTCTGTTAATGCAGGTTTTATTGCGTAACCCGCTGGCTGACCCCTACATACTTGGTGTATCAAGTGGCTCATCTGTTGCCGCATTAATTGCTATGTCGACGGGGTTAAGTGGCTACTGGATTTCAGGTAGTGCTTTTGCCGGTGCACTGATTTCAATATTACTGGTATTTGGCTTATCGCATAGAAATGGCAGCTGGAACCCGTCTCGTTTGCTTTTAACAGGGGTTGTTATTGCTGCCGGTTGGGGAGCGATGATTAACTTTATATTATCAACCGCCCCGGATAAACCGCTAAGAGGTATGCTGTTCTGGTTGATGGGGGACATCAATAACATCACACCAGAGCCGGCAAGTTTAGTGGTTCTTATTGCAGGTTTTATTATAACTATGCTGATTGCACGCCAGCTAAATATTCTCTCAAGAGGTGATCTGCAAGCGATTGCATTAGGTGTTTCTGTTAAACCACTGCGTATCAGTTTATTTTTACTGGCCTCTGTCTTAACAGCTTTTGCGGTCATTCAGGCAGGTAGCGTTGGATTTATTGGTTTAATAGTGCCGCACATGTTAAGGCTCATTATCGGCAGTGATCACCGTATACTAATACCTGCATCTGTCCTGCTTGGTGGTAGTTTGCTATTAATTTCAGATACACTGGCACGTACTATTATTGCACCTCAACAATTGCCAGTTGGTGTTATCACCGCCTTTATCGGTGTTCCCTTCTTTCTGTATTTACTCAATAAGAATTTTGACAGGAATCCCGTCAAATGAGTTTATTATCAGTAAAAAATTTGAGCATTTCTATTGCAGATAAAGAAGTATGTGATGCTTTAAATCTTTCTTTTGAAGCCGGACAAGTCTGGGGGGTGCTCGGTTGTAACGGGGTTGGTAAGACCACTTTATTGCACGCACTGTGTTATCTGAGAACAGAATATAAAGGTGATATTTTTATTAAAAATGAAAATATCAGTCAATTAAAACGAAAAGATATCGCTAAACAAATAGGTATACAGTTACAACATTCTGAAGATCCCTTCCCTTCAACAGTTCTTGATACGGTTTTAACCGGTCGTCACCCTTATATTTCAAACTGGCAATGGGAAAACGAAGGTGACTTAGAAAAAGCAAAAGCAGCTTTAGATGTCGTAGAGTTAACAGAACTCACAGAGCGAGCAGTAAATAACTTATCAGGCGGAGAAAGGCAGCGAGTAACCCTGGCAACTCTGATAGCGCAGAATCCGGAAATATTTTTATTAGATGAACCCAATAGCCATCTGGATTTGCATTATCAAATTAAACTGCTTGAGTATTTCACCAGTTACGCTAAAACACATAATCATCTTTTAATTATGAGTTTGCATGATATTAATTTAGCGGCACGTTTTTGCTCGCACGTTTTAATGCTAACCGGTGAAGGTGGTGAAATATCAGGTCCAGTCGATCAGGTTTTAACAGCTGAGAACTTAACACTGACATTTAAGCATCCAATCAATGAACTAACTGATTCAGATAAAAAGATATATATTCCGGCATAATTCATATCACTTCATACATTATTGAATTAACTCAATATTCTCTAAAATAATACAAGACAAATTAATGATATTCTTGTCACACTATTGACTTAGTGAGTATCAAGTCGTACAGTTGCGCCCATATTAGCAGGTTCCCTTACTTTTTTTAAAAGTAAGGGTTAAACGGGAAACTGGTGAGTTTGTAATTAACGAATCCAGCGCTGCCCCCGCAACGGTAATTGAGTTAAAACCAATGTTATAACCACTGTGACGATGTCATGGGAAGGTAATTGGTCCGAATATGTTACTCATATTCACTCATAAGCCCGGAGACCGGCCTGCTCAATTAAACCAGAATTGCGGCGGGCGATTCGGGGTGAGTACTTCCCTCATCTCCAGCCCCCTGCTTTAGATTAATATATTGCACGGGCGGTGCATCGGAGAAACAATGCGTTCCATATTTTCAAAGCCACTATTTATTGTTATGACAAGCTTACCTGTAGCTTCTGTTATGGCAGAAACAGTCTTAGACCCTATCGTTGTTACAGCAAATCGTCACGAACAGAACCTTGACGACACCTTATCATCAACAACACTGATTACGCGCAAAGATATTGAAGAGAGTAATGCAACAAGTCTCGAAGACTTATTAATGTCAGTTTCAGGCTTTGATGTTATTCAGTCAGGTCCGTATGGCAAAAACACCAGTATTTTTATGCGTGGCACTAACTCAACACATACATTAACCTTAATTGATGGCATAAGAATTCATTCTGCAACAACAGGATCTACTGCATTTCAGCATTTGCCGTTAAGTCAGATTGACAAAATTGAGATTGTGCGCGGTCCAGTTTCCAGTTTATATGGATCTGAGGCTATTGGCGGTGTAATACATATTTTTACGCGTAAAGGTTCAAGGAAATCAACTGCGAAATTTAATATTGAAGAAGGCTCAAACAACACATCTAAAGTAGAAGCCGGCTTTAGTGGTAAAAAAGAGAAGATCGGTTACAGCCTGTATGCCAGTCATTTCAGTACTGATGGTATTGATGCAATAAAGCATACAACAGCTAACGATAATGATGGCTATGATAAAAAATCATTGACAACTAATCTGTCATATCAATTGAGTAAAGCAGCTACTTTAGATTTTAAATTATTGAATGCTGAAGGCACGACTTTATACGATAATTGCTATAATGCTATGTATACTCAATCAGATAACTGCCATGCGGACTTTGAACAGCAGGCAATTTCCACCAAGTTTAAATATACACCTAAAGGCAACTGGGATGCTGTTGTGCTGGTTGGTAGCAGTAAAGACTTTAGTGATAACTTCTGGGAAGGTATGGCGAATAACACCTATCAGACAGAAGTTTCAAATATAAGTTTTCAAAATAACTTTCAATTATCAAAGAATAATCTTGTAATAGCCGGTATAGACTATGTTGAAGATACGGTGCTAGCTACGCCATATGCTGTCTATGATAAAACACGCGACAATCAGGGGACTTTCGTTTCATGGAAATCTAAAGCGGGTGATACCTCATTTAAGAGCAGTGTTCGCAATGATGATAATGAACAGTTTGGCTCTCATGTTACAGGCACACTGAGCGCAGGATATAAAGTTAATAAGAGTCTTAAGACATTTATTACTTATGGTACAGCCTTTAAAGCACCAACATTTAATCAGCTCTACTGGCCTGGTTTTAGTAACCCTAATTTATTACCTGAAGAGTCAGAAAGTATTGAAATAGGTTTAAAGAAGAAGTTTAAAAAGAGCTCTCTTCAGTTAAGTGTCTACAATACCAAAATTGATAACCTGATTGTATCAGCTACTAATATCAATAAAGCAGAAATTGACGGTATTGAAGCCAGTACCAGTATGAAGCTTGCTGACTGGAAAGTTAAGCTTTCAACAAACTTTATTGAACCGATAAATAAAGATGCTACTAATTACGGGAAAATTCTTAAAAATCGCGCGCAACACAATATAAGTATAAATGCTGTCCGTTATTATGATAAGTCCGGTGTGTTTGTGTCGGTACTGAATCAGGGTAAACGATACACAGACAGCGCAAACACAGCAGTACTTGATGCATACACTGTCGTTGATCTAAAGCTTAACCGTAAAATCACAAAGAATATTACGGCTGATATTAAAATTAAAAACGTCTTTGATGAAGACTATCTTCTGAACAGTGGATTTAATACCTACAATACTTTAGGTCGTTCCCTGTTTGTTAGCTTAAATTACAAGATGTAATGGAGCTGAATGAATAATAAAATTTATTTATTTATAGGAATATCAGCACTGGTTCATCTATCAGTCTACAGTCTTTCTACGAAACCAATAAATAAGCTTCCGATAGTTGAACATGGACGTTCTGCTATTAGTATTGAGATTACGCAGTCTAAGACTGCTTCTAAAAAACAGACTGAAGTTCTGACTCCTATGAAACCTGAAGCCACTATTCTGGCAGAAACAACAGATACTTCACTTCAGAAGGTAGATCCTGTTATAAAGAATGTTACATATGATTCAAGTATAAATTTTGAAGCTGCACAAGAAATAACGCCGATTAAAATTGAAGATACAGAATTCTCTGAATCTGATAGATTAGAGTTTTCGAAGTCAGAGGATGATATTAAAGATACTCCTGATGATATTAATGCTGAAGCTATTAGTGCTGTCTTACAGAAAGAGTTATCAAAGTATTTTTATTACCCTGCCTCAGCACAGAGAAAAAACTGGGAAGGTTTAGTGGTTTTAAGTTTCACTATCATGCCGGATGGTGTTATTAAAAAAATTCATATTAATAAAAGCTCCGGATATGATGTATTGGATGATGCAGCAATTGAGGCGCTTGCTGAAGTTAAAAAGCATGAAGAATTAGCACTGGCTGTCAATGGCAGTAGCCTTGAACGGTTGTTGCCTGTCACCTACAAACTGACAGATTAAGTGTATCTCATATAATTACAAATATATTAAAGCGATGAAATTATGAAAACAGTTCAGGCAAGCACAAAGGCAGATCGTTATTTAAGGCGCATGCAGCGTAAGAAAGAAATTATAGATGAAAAAATCGCACAAGCGAATGAAGAGCGCGGCGTCTTATTAATTCATACGGGTAATGGCAAAGGAAAAAGCTCATCAGCATTTGGCATGGTTGCACGGGCACTAGGCCACGATATGAAAGTTGGTATTGTTCAGTTTATTAAAGGCTCTTTTTCAACAGGTGAAGAAGCTTTTTTTAAACGTTTTGATGAGGTTGATTACCATGTCATGGGTGATGGCTTTACCTGGGAGACTCAGAATTTTGAACAGGATAAACAGTCAGCACAGGCGGCCTGGGATATTGCAGCTAACATGCTTGATGATGAAAGCTATCAGTTAATTGTTCTTGATGAGGTTAATATTGCCATAAAAAATGGTTTGCTTTCTCTTGATGATGTCATCAGAGATTTGCAGAGCAGACCTGAAATGCAGCATGTCGTGTTAACGGGTCGTGGTGCTAAAGATGAATTAATAGACATTGCCGATACCGTGACAGAAATGCGCGATATCAAACATGCATTCAGGGCCGGTGTTAAAGCCATGCATGGCGTAGAACTTTAGGTGCTCTCCCCTTTTGATTAACAATATACATAGATAGATACAGCGAAGAAGAACGTAAGGCGATTTCACGTGTTATTCATGAAAGGCGTGATGTAAGGCATTTTAGCGGTGGTCAGATAGCTTCTGATACACTCTGGCATATATTGGAGGCTGGGCATCATGCACCTAGTGTAGGTTATATGCAACCCTGGCGTTTTATTCGTATAACCGATCAGGCTCAGCGAACTAAACTTCATTCGATAATTGATGCCGAGCGTTTGCTTACTGCAGAGACACTTAACGAACGCAGTAAAGAGTTTATGCGACTGAAGATTGAAGGAATCCTCGATTGTACAGAAGTATTAGTCGTGGTGCTTGCTGATCAGCGTGAAAATCATATTTTGGGAAGGCGCACCATGCCCGAAATGGATCTGGCGTCGACAGCTTGCGCCATTCAGAATATGTGGTTAACGGCACGGGCTGAAGGGCTTGGTATGGGCTGGGTTTCATTCTTTGAGCCTGAGAAATTAATTCAATTATTAAATATGCCGGATGATAGTCAGCCAATTGCAATATTATGTCTGGGCCCGGTAGATAAGTTTGATGATAAACCTTTATTAGAAAAAACTGGCTGGGCGAAACGGGAAAATCTGCAGGCACTTGTTTTTGAAAACAGCTGGAATGAAAGAATCAAAAACGCAACTAAATAAGATAATGTCACTGTTTAATAATATTTCTCAATCGTTTTCATTGAAATGCTGTAATGATATTTCACCTGATCGTCAGTATATTTATACTTAATGCCAACTGGGCAGCTAACCCTTGCTAAGCAACTATTTCTACAGACTGAGTTTTCTTGCTTGCGATATTCTATACAACTATTAAAATTCAACTCGCCGCTATCTAAAGCCTGAGCTGGACATGAAGAAATACATTCTCGATTCGTACAGCTATTACAGGGTGAATTTAAATTTTGGTTTTTAGTAAGTTCAAAATCAGTGTCTGCTAAGACGACAGCTCGGTAGGCAAACCAGCTACCCCACTTCTCATTAATGCCCACTTTAAATGGCGATGAATTGTGCCAGCCAGCTATAGCGCCTAACTGCTGTAGACCAATCGTTACCTTGCCTGGATAAAGAATTTGATAATGATTTTCGGAATGAAATTCTCTAAAGTATGTCTGTATCGTATTTACACTGTATTCGTCGATGGGATCATCTGTTTCCATAGAATTTAAATTAATATGTTGCCACATGTCCCGCCCAAGATGACCTATAAGAATTAACTGATTAAACCTGGGGAAATTAATAGCAGCCAGTCTTATACTCTCTTGAATGTTTGCTGGCAGCTCATCGATGTTCAGGATTGCCTGTATATTCAGGCCCTGCTCATCAAGGTACTGATTGTTAAATGGTTGTTTAGACTGGATATTTTCTTGCATATTAATTTCTTGTTTTTTTCTAATATTATTCTTGATGATGTTGTTAATGATACAGCAATAAGAATAAATACTTGTAGTTCTAAATTTAAAGCTTCTATAATCAATTACCCCTATATAAAAAGCATCAAGGAGAGAAGTTATGACTGTATATACATGTGAAGTATGTGGTATGAGCATTGGTACAATGACTTGCGGTAAATGCGACAAAGAGCTTGTGCATAATACGATACAAACTGATGAAGGTGAAACAGTACATGTGTCAGAATGCCCTGATGGCCACGGCAAGGTTAAATCACCTATGTGCTGTGGGCAGGATATGAAAGCGGGTTAGGTTATCTGTTTATGTGTAATACGCAGAGAGTAATTAACTTTTGCTTATATGAGTTGAATGACCGCTCTCTGCTTATTATTTGATTATTTATCCTGATCTTTATCAGAGTTATAAATTATTTCTTACCTTATTTAATGCTTCACAAACCAGATTGGTGCCTTGTAGTATGCGAGGTCCTTGCCTCACGATAAGGTCAGCATTGACACTATAGACGTGTTTGTTTTTTACAGCATTAATTGACTGCCATTTAAACCAGGGCTCCACCCAATCCTTCCTGTCTTCACTCATGCCAATAATAATAGCATCCGGGTTTTTTTCTATGACCGATTCAATGCCTACTTTCGGTGCCCGGATAGTAAGGTCTCCAAATACGTTATGACCGCCACAGAACTGGATGACTTTCGAAATTAAGTGGCCATTATTAATGCTCATCAGTGGTTTGTTCCATACCTGATAAAATACATTTACTTTCTTTAAATTATTATACTTTTTTTGTAATCGCGTAAGCTCGTTTAAAAAGATAGTTGCTTTGCTTTTTGCAATGTCAGGCGTACCTAAAATTTTTCCCATTTTTAGGATATTGCTGGCAACATCTTTAAAAGATCTTGGTTCACTAAAATAGAGCTTAAATCCTAATTTTTTTAAATCGGAGATTTGCTGGTCAGGACCTCCACTATTCCATGCGATAATAAGATCGGGTTTTAGTTTGACGATTGATTCAAGATCTACTTTTTTATACGAACCAATGCGAGGAATTTTTTTAGCCTGGGGTGGGTGGTCGCTGTAATTCACGGCGGCTACAATTTGATCCGTAGCACCTGCTGAAAACAATAATTCAGTTGCGTGAGGTGATAAACTGATAATGCGTTTAGCTGGTTTGTTAAATGTCACCACATTTTTATCATCATCAATCAATGTAAAGGACTGAGAAAAGGTATACTGACTAAAACTCAAGGTCAGTATTAATACGATTATTACTTGTTTAAAATGAGTTATTTTCATGCTGTTTTTTTGGCTTGTTCTGACTTCGTTTCATGAAGTTGATGAAATGCTTTTTTAAAAATATCATTGACTGTTTGCCATTGGTCTTTCTTTGGAAGGCCGAAACGCACACCTTGTTTATTGTCCAGTAATCTGACTAATATACCGTTAGATGCGAATAATGCATATAGCTGTTCAGCATCGCTGTGACTAATGGTTTTAAATAAATAGCAACCTGTTGGCTGGCAACCGGAATATGTGCTAATTAAATCACTTATTTTAGTCGATGATTGTTTTAACTCGGTAATTGTCTGTTGTTGCCAGCCTGTATCCAGTAGTGCAGCTTTTGTTAAATAGCGACTGGCGCCTGCTAACGTCCATTGGCCTAGTTTTTCATTAATTGTTTCAAGAAGCATATTATCTGCAAAAATAAATCCACTACGAATACCGGCTAAACCAAAAAATTTGCCAATAGATCGTAAGACTATCAAACCAGATTGTTGACTATGAGCGACCAGGCTATCCGTTGTGTCGCAGTCAATAAATGCCTCATCGACGATAAGCCAGCCATGATGTGATTGCAGTTCTTTATGCCATTTTAATAACGTTTTTTGAGTATAAGACTCACCGGTCGGATTATTAGGGTTTATGATAATCAATACATCGACATCACTAATAATCTTATCTATATCAGCTGTGTTATAAAAAATAATATCATGGCCTGCCAGTTGCCAGTGATAAGCATGTTCGGCATATCCTGTTTCGGGAACAGCAACAGTGGATTTTGATCTAAGCTTTGGAAGTAACTGAATGGCTGACTGACTGCCTGCAACCGGTAAAAAATTATCAGCCTGATAATATTGTTGCGCTGCATCAATCAGCCCGTCATCAGTTTCCGGTAAGCGAGTAAAACAGTCTTCGGGAATTGCTGGTATTGGCCAGTGATCAGGATTAATGCCTGTCGATAAATCAATCCAGTCATCGACAGGAATATTAAATTCTTGAGCTGCCCTATTGAGCCTGCCACCATGGTTTAACAATTTAACTTGCCTCAATGATTATTGATAAAATAAAAATACAGATTAGCCATAAAGTAAGGCTTTTATTAACCAGCGTGATTGCCTGTCTAATATTGTATACCTCTGGGGAATTGCCGTAGCCAAGCTCAGGCTTTGCAATTAATTTTCCTTTATAAAAGGCCTCTCCTCCAAGTTTAATATTTAAACTGCAAGCGCCTGCAGCCATTACCGGTCCTGCATTAGGGCTGTTACATGACGCCCCCTGTTTAAATGCGGTCTTTAACACGCGTAAAAAATGCCCAAAAAATGCAAAGCTGATCACGGTTAAACGAGCAGGTAGCCAGTTCATTGCGTCATCCAGTTTCGCAGCTGCCCAGCCAAATTGTGAGTATCGTTTGTTTTTATAGCCCCACATAGCATCTAAGGTATTAACTAAGCGATAACAAATTACACCGGGAATGCCAGCTACTAGAAACCAGAAAATAGCTGCAAATATGGCATCGTTACTATTCTCTATAACGGATTCAATAGTGGCTTTGATAATGCCCTGCTGTGGCAGCTTGGCGGTATCCCGACTAACGATATAAGAAAGCTTTTTTCTGGCTGTTTCGAGGTCTGAGTCGTTCAAAGGTCTGATGATCGCCTCGGCATGTTGCGTTAAACTCTTTCGGCCTATCGCCAGATACAATATCACAATCTCAATAAGCCAGACTGGCTCCCAATTGAGTTCTTTATTGACAGGCAGACCCTGTAAATATAAGCCTAACAGGATGAAAGGAATTATTAACAATAAAACCGCAATATGCCCTCTAAAGTGCAGTTGTGTGCCTTTGTTCATAATCAGCTCAAGTTTATTGGCGCACCAGCCAAAACCCACTAACGGGTGAAAACGACGTGCTTCCCCCATTAATTGATCAAGTAACAAGGAAATAAGCAAAATTAAAGCAGATTCAAGCATGGATTAGAAATATAATAAGCAACTTTATGAGCACCCGATTCGGTCACGCAATAATAACATGAATAGACGCACTTTAATGATTCAGGGTACGACATCTGATGCCGGTAAAAGTACCTTTGTTGCGGGCCTATGTCGTGTGTTGCAGCGGCAGGGAATTTCTGTGGCGCCCTTTAAACCTCAGAACATGGCGTTAAACAGTGCGGTCACTGCTGATGGTGGTGAAATTGGGCGAGCACAGGCGGTACAGGCTCAGGCGTGTGGGCTCGAACCACATATTGATATGAACCCGGTGTTGTTAAAACCCAGCAGTGACCAGAATGCACAAATCATTATTCACGGCAAAGCACTTAAAAACATGAATGCGCGTGATTATCATCAATATAAAACCATTGCCATGAAAGCGGTACTGGAATCGCACCAACGGTTATCAGAACAATATGAGATCATTATTGTCGAGGGAGCCGGAAGCCCTGCTGAAATAAATCTGCGAGATCGTGATATCGCCAATATGGGCTTTGCAGAAGCTGTAGATTGTCCGGTTATCATTATTGCAGATATTGATAAAGGCGGTGTTTTTGCACATTTAACGGGGACATTGAATCTTCTTAGTCAGACTGAACAAGATCGCACAATGGGTTTTATCATTAACCGCTTTAGAGGTGATATCTCATTATTAACACCGGGTAATGACTGGCTACAGGAACACACAAAAAAGATTGTGTATGGAACGCTGCCCTATTTGCAGAATTTTCACCTTGAGGCTGAAGACGCCATCAATACTGACAATGTATGTGAAATAGAAATGCCGCTTAAAGTTATTATTCCTGTGTTACCTAGAATCAGCAATCATACCGATTTTGATCCCTTGCGATTACATCCTCAGGTTGATTGTCAGTTTATTGCTGCTAATGCGGATATACCTGCATGTGATCTGGTGATAATCCCCGGCAGTAAAAATACACGTGATGATTTTATCTGGCTCAAGCAACATGGCTGGATTGAACAGATCAACAAACACCTGCGTTATGGTGGTAAATTACTCGGCATCTGCGGCGGGTTTCAGATGTTAGGTAAAGCGATCCATGATCCGGAAGGCGTAGAGGCCACGGCTGGTAGCATTGATACCTTCAATTTACTTGATTTTGAAACGACCTTAAACAGTGATAAACAACTCAAAAATATAACAGGTCATCTGGTTCATTCAAAAGCTAAGATCAGTGGTTACGAAATTCATTGTGGTGTTTCCAAAGGACCGGCATTAAATCATCCTGCACTCAGTTTAAATAATGGTCACGATGGTGTGATTTCAGAAGATAACCAGATCATGGGTACCTATTGTCACGGTTTATTTGAAGAGCAAACTTCTTGTCAGTCTATGCTGGAATGGGCAGGTCTTGAAAATGCCGGTGCGATTGATTATTTTAAGCGCCGCGAAGAAGATATTAATCGTCTGGCAGATAGCATTGAAGAAAATATAAATTTAGATGCAATTTATGCGTTGTTAAATCTGCAAAAGTCTGACGCTAAGAAAAGTGAGATAGCATGATAGAATTAATATTGGGTGGTGTTAAGTCAGGTAAAAGTAAACTGGCCGAGCAGCATGCTATCGATTCTGGTCTGGACGTTACTTATATTGCCACTGCTATGAAAGTGTTTGATGGTATTGTTGATCAGGCCATGATTGACAGGATTAATACACATAAAGAGCAGCGTCCTGCGCACTGGGAAGTTATTGAAGAACCGCTTTATCTTGCTGACAGTTTAATTAAAAGCTCATCGAAAAATAAATTGATACTGGTTGATTGCCTGACACTTTGGGTTACCAATTTACTGCTTAGTAATGATTCAACCCTATTAAAAAGTGAAACTGAAAAATTAATAAAAATATTACCTGCTTTGAGCGGTCATATTATTTTTGTTTCAAATGAAACCAGTATGGGAATTATCCCTGAATCAAAACTGGCACGCCAATTTTGTGATGAAACCGGTATTTTGCATCAAAAATTAGCGACACTATCTGGCCGCGTAATTCTAACCGTTGCTGGTTTGCCCCACGTATTAAAAGGTAGTTTATAAATGAAAGAAGACTGGTTCCTGCAAGCATGTTCAGATATTGACACTGATAGTCTGGATCAGGCTAAACACCATCAGCAGCAACTTACGAAACCACCAGGAGCCCTTGGTGCATTTGAAGATATTGCTATCAGACTAGCAGGCATGCAATGTAGAAAACTGCCTGAAATAGAAGATGTACAAATCACTGTGTTCGCGGCTGATCATGGGATTGCGGATCAGGGAGTATCCGCTTTTCCTCAGGCTGTGACCGCTGAAATGATTAAGAACTTTGCACGAGGTGGGGCCGCAATTAATGTATTAGCAAGAGAAACTGATAGCACTTTAAATGTCGTCAATATGGGCACTGCGTTTCCTATTGGTGAATTAAGTAATGTCATTGATAAAAGTATTGCCAGCGGCACAAACGATTTTTCTAAAAAGCCTGCAATGACGCGTGAGCAAATGCTTGATGCATTATACGCAGGTGCAGAAATGGCAGATGATGCTAATCACCACTGTAAAGATTTATTTATTGCCGGTGAAATGGGGATTGCTAATACGTCTTCAGCAACAGCGTTAGCGTGTTGTCTGCTTGATAAAAAAGCGGAAGAGATTGCTGGGCCGGGTACCGGGCTTGATAAAAAAGGTGTTAAGAAAAAAGCTAAAGTAATTAACGACGCACTCTCTTTTCATAAAGTAAAAAATTCTGATGCATTGACCGTATTACAAACTTTTGGTGGTTTTGAAATTGCTGCAATTTGCGGTGCTTATATTCGTTGCGCACAGCTTGGTATTCCAGTGCTAGTGGACGGATTTATTAGTACAGCAGCCGCTTTGTTGGCAAAACATATCCAACCGGAATCCAGTAGCTGGTTTTTCTTCTCACATGCCTCAGCTGAACCCGGTCACAAACTGTTAATGCAATCATTTGACGAACAACCATTGCTCGACCTTGGTATGAGATTAGGAGAAGGTAGCGGTGCAGCTATTGCTATCCCTTTAATTAAAAATGCATGCGCGTTACATGCTCAAATGGCGACATTTGCCGATGCGGGTGTGTCTGAGAAAAACTCATAAAAATGTACGTTGATATAATGCGACATGGTGAGGTTGATAATAAAGCTGTTTTCAGGGGCCATACCGATGACCCTTTAAATGAAAACGGTTATCGTCAGATGATTAATGCATTAGCTGATTATTCAACTGATGTTGTTGTTTCGTCGCCACTACGTCGATGTTCAGAATTCACAAAATCATGGTGTGATGAAAATAAACAATCAATGATTATTGTACACGACTTCAAGGAAATTAATTTTGGTGACTGGGACGGTAAAAACATTGAACAAATAGAAACACAGAATTCATTAGCGCTTCAAAAATTTTGGAACGATCCTGTCAATAATACACCGCCTGGTGCTGAAAGTTTAAATGATTTTAAGCGCCGCATTATTAAAGGCTGGGAGGCTCTGATAACACAATACAAAGACAAAAATGTTTTGCTGGTAACACACGGTGGTGTGATTAAAATGATTATCGCTCATATTTTGTCAGTACCTATGGAAAAATTATTATCAATTGAAGTACCTTTGGCGTCTATCACTCGTATACGAGTTAGTGTTGATGAGCAGTCTAATGTTTATTGCAGTTTAGTATCCCACGCTAATCAGACGATAGGTGCCCCGGAATGATCAGGTCTTTTTTTATAGCACTGCAGTTTATGACTCGCCTGCCGGGTCCGGATTTAAATGAAATATCTGAAAAAGAAATTGGCCGGTCACAATATTATTATCCTCTGGTTGGTCTGGTTATCGGACTCATTCTTTTTGCTGTTGCACAAAATTTAACAATACTCTCCTCTTCGTTGTCGGCAGCGATTATTTTAACGCTTTGGATTGTTCTTACAGGTGCTTTACATATCGATGGTTTGGCAGATTGTGCTGATGCCTGGGTCGGCGGTTTAGGAGATAAGCAAAAAACACTGTTGATTATGAAAGACCCGCAAAGTGGACCCATTGCGGTTAGCGTGGTGGTTTGTCTTTTATTACTGAAATTCAGTGCACTACAGTCAGTTATTGAACACAAACTCTGGTTTGCACTGGTGCTGGCACCTGTTCTGGCTCGTAATTTACTGCCATTATTATTTCATACCACTGATTATGTAAGAGAAGGCGGACTTGGATCGGCCTTAACAGCGTATAAATCCACCGTTCTTCATTATTTGATCCAAATTACCAGTGTTGTTCTTTGTTTGTATCTGCTTGCTTGGTCATCGGTTGTACTAATTACAGCTGTAATCCTTGTTTATGCTGTCATTCGTCAGCTAAGTATCAAACGTATTGATGGCATAACAGGTGACGTTGCCGGTGCACTTGTAGAGTTAGCTGAAGTTGTTGTTTTAATAGCCTTTTTAATCATTTCACTGGCTTGATAAAGAAACCGTAGATTTAACCAGGCCAGGTCAAATTCAGTCATCCAGCGGTTATTTTCATAAATATCACGCAAATCATCGTAATTATTACAATTTATCACTGTTTTACGCTGATATTTATTCTATTTTTCCTTTCTTTTCATGTAGAATAAGCCCCTTTCAAAAATGGACGAGTGGGCTAGCGGGATTAAGTATCGCTGCTACACTTGAATGCAAGTTTTCTCAGATCGGTATTTTTAAGGCCTGTGCCCGAACATATCGACTGGACCTGGGCCTTGAAAGTCAGCCTCACAGAGACTCACTCTCAAAGGAATCCAGTAATTTAATGCCAACTTCAGAGTGCAAAAATGACTGACCTATCGCTTTACAGAAACATTGGTATCTTCGCCCACGTTGATGCCGGTAAAACAACTACGACTGAACGTATCCTGAAACTGACCGGTAAGATCCATAAGATCGGTGAAGTACATGACGGTGCTGCAACAACTGACTTCATGGATCAGGAAGCTGAGCGTGGTATTACTATCCAGTCTGCTGCAACGACTTGTTTCTGGAAAGATCACCGTTTTAACATCATCGATACACCGGGACACGTTGACTTCACAATCGAAGTATACCGTTCTCTTAAAGTTCTGGATGGTGGTGTTGGTGTGTTCTGTGCCTCTGGTGGTGTAGAGCCTCAGTCAGAAACTAACTGGCGTTACGCTAATGAATCTGGCGTAGCACGTGTTATTTTCGTAAACAAACTTGACCGTATGGGTGGTGATTTCTACCGCGTTGTTGATCAGGTTAAAAACGTATTAGCAGCTAACCCACTGGTTATGGTTCTGCCAATCGGTATCGAAGATGACTTCACTGGTGTTGTTGATCTGCTGACTCGTAAAGCATGGGTTTGGGATAACACGGGTGACCCAACTGCTTACGAAATTCAAGACGTGCCAGCTGATATGGTTGATAAGGTTGAAGAATATCGCGAACAACTGATCGAAACTGCTGTTGAGCAGGATGATGATCTGATGGAAGCGTATTTAGAAGGTGAAGAGCCTTCAATCGAAGACATCAAGCGTTGTATCCGTAAAGGTACAATCGCTCTGGACTTCTTCCCTACTTTCTGTGGTTCAGCATTTAAAAACAAAGGTGTTCAGAACGTTCTGGATGCTGTTGTTGATTACCTGCCAAGCCCGACTGAAGTTATTCCGCAGCCAGAAGTTGACCTTGATGGTAACGAAACAGGTAACAGCTGTATCGTTGATCCAGACGGTCCTGTTCGTGCACTGGCATTCAAAATTATGGATGACCGTTTCGGCGCCCTGACCTTCGTACGTATCTACTCAGGTACTATCAACAAAGGTGATACTTTAGTTAACACCTTTACCGGTAAAAACGAACGTATTGGTCGTATGGTTGAGATGCATGCTGATGACCGTAATGAAATCGATACTTGCCGTGCGGGTGATATCGTTGCATTCGTTGGTCTGAAGAACGTTCAAACAGGTCACACATTAGCTGATCCTAAGAACCCTGCGACACTTGAGCCAATGGTATTCCCAGAGCCAGTTATCTCTATTGCTGTTACTCCTAAAGATAAAGGTGCATCTGAGAAAATGGGTATTGCGATCGGCAAAATGGTTGCAGAAGATCCTTCTTTCTACGTTGAAACAGATGAAGACTCAGGTGAAACCATCCTTAAAGGTATGGGTGAGCTTCACTTAGATATCAAAGTTGATATCTTAAAGCGTACACACGGTGTTGAGCTTGAAGTGGGTAAACCACAGGTTGCTTACCGTGAGACTATCACTCAGTCGATTGAAGACTCTTACACACATAAGAAACAGTCTGGTGGTTCAGGTCAGTTTGGTAAAATTGATTACATCGTTGAGCCAGGTGAGCCAGGTTCAGGTTTCGAGTTTGAGTCTAAAGTAACTGGTGGTAACGTTCCTCGTGAATTCTGGCCTGCAGTTGAAAAAGGCTTTGCAAGCATGATGGATCAAGGTGTTCTTGCTGGTTACCCAGTACTGGACGTTAAACTGACACTTATGGATGGCGCTTTCCACGCGGTTGATTCATCAGCGGTTGCGTTTGAAACTGCTGCTCGTGGTGCTTTCCGTCAGTCAATTCCAAAAGCTGGCGCTCAGATCATCGAGCCAATTATGAAAGTTGACGTATTCACTCCTGATGATAATGTTGGTGATGTAATCGGTGACTTAAACCGTCGTCGTGGCATGATCCAGGGTCAGGACGCTGGTCCTACTGGCGTTCGTATCAAAGCTGAATGCCCGCTTTCTGAAATGTTCGGTTACATCGGTGACCTGCGTACAATGACATCGGGTCGTGGTCAGTTCTCTATGGAATTTGCACACTACCTGCCTTGTCCTAAGAACGTTTCTGACGAAGTTATTAAAGAAGCTGAAGAGCGTAAGAAAGCTAAGTAAGTTTAGTTTTTCATACGACGTAAAAAAGCCGGGCTTGCCCGGCTTTTTTATTGCCTGTTATTTAATAGTCAATATTAGCCACATTAGATAACTATCGTTGAATCAGGTATGCTAAGGTTTAAATCTCTTTTATTCATACAGACATTGATAAATTGTTTATGGACATACAAATTCTATCAAGCCGGTATTACTACATAATAAAATTCTTAAATAATTTTTTTAAGATGCAAACACCTGTCAGCACTTCTTTAATAAAGAACCTAATAATAACTTTCTGCTTCGCGATAATCTTTGTACAAGAGATATCGACAGCTTATGCGGTCTCAGATGAACGATACGCACTTGTAATTGGTAACAGTCAGTATCAACATGCTACAAAATTATCAAATCCAACTAATGATTCTGCAGATATTAAACAGGTGCTTGATAATTTGTTTTTCGAGACTACCCTGCTTCAGAATGCATCTAACAGTCAGATAAATGAAGCCATTAATAAGTTTCTAGAAAAGTTAAAAAATAATCGTAACAGTGTTGGTTTATTCTATTACGCTGGTCATGGTATTCAGATAAAAGGTGAAAATTATTTGATTGCTGTTGATACCGATCCAGATAATCAGACAGATATCGGTCAACAGAGTTTTAATATTTCAAAATTATTAAATGGAATGAGAAAAACAAAAAACACCACTAATATCATTATTCTTGATGCCTGTAGAGACAATCCTTTTAATAACAAAAATCAGCAAGTAGCATCAACTAATCAATCTCGAGGATTAGTTAGAAAATCAATATCTGACGCAAGTAGTGGTTTAAGTAAACTGGATGCACCATCGAATACAATTATAGCTTTTGCAACTGCACCAGGAAGAGTTGCTCAGGATGGCAAAGAACGAAATAGTCCCTATACGAAAAAGCTAATTGAGTCGATGCAAAGATCCGGTATAAATATCAATGAAGTATTCAGACAAGTTCGAGAAGAAGTACTTGAAATAACTGATGGTGAACAAATCCCCTGGGAAACATCATCATTAGTTAATGATTTTTACTTTAAACCTCGTCTTTCTATTCCAGTAGGGTTTTGATAAAAATAATAAAATAAAAGGAAGTAAAATGACCATAATAAAAAAATATATTATTGCTTCATTGTTTTGTTTATTACCAGCATCAGTCATTGCCAAATCAAAAGTTGATATTATAACAACGGTATCAGTTAACCTTATCAATATGGATATGTCTGTCACTGACAATATTTCTATTGATGATGCCAAACAAAAACAAACCCGCCCTGATCTACAGGGGATTGAAGTTGGATTGACCCTTATTGATGCTGATATGTATTATGGGTTTTCAACTCAGGCGACAGGTCAAAGCGTTGCTGATTATACAGAAAGTATCCCCGGGACAACAACACCTAGCACCCAGTTAAATAATCGTTCAGCCTTCAATATGTTTGCAGGTTATAGAATAAGTGATAAATTTAGTGTCTACCTTGGTCTCACAAAAGGCACCAGTAGTTTTGGTGACCAGATGAATTTTAATGAAACAGGGCCTTTCGTTGGCGCAAGGTATGCTTACCGTATAAACGCAACATCATCATTAACCTTTGATGCGTCATATTCAAGTTTGACAACAGATATCTTTCTGAAAGACGAAGACTTTTTAAACCTTGGCAGTAATAATGAAGATGGTCATGATGTGAGTACAGATTCTGAAGGCTTTAGTTATTCAGTTACATGGATCAGATCGCTTGATCGTGGTCGCTCTTTTTTTATACGGCTTAAAGTTCAGGATTTTGAGCTACAGACCGTGGATACTGATATAGAAAATTTAATATCAACACCCGGTATATCAACGGTATCGGGTGATCAAAAAATAACTAGCGTAAACTTCGGTGTGGCTTTCTAAGCAGGATGTTAATTATATTAAATAGCTTAAAGATCAGCCAGATCTAAATTTCATCCTCATTAATAACTTCTGTTTCTGCTTTTCCTGCTTCTATCCACTCGATGATGAAGGGTTGATTTAATACGCTTTCAACATATTCCTCCTCACTCTTATTTAGAGGGATACTGTATCCTGAAAAACGCAGGGCAATCGGAGCATACATTGCATCGGCTATTGAATAATTGCCAAACAACCACTGCCCTTCTTTTCCGTATTGTGTTCGACTTTGACGCCAAAGGTCTTTTATTCT
>Ga0316207_10000855_pt1 | contig 42457 bp, 33 predicted proteins | sample 6weekpyrite_MG_FD_204943 | JGI IMG/M metagenome (GOLD analysis project Ga0316207, IMG submission 204943) | Microbial mat bacterial communities from mineral coupon in-situ incubated in ocean water Damariscotta River, Maine, United States -... | ecosystem: Environmental > Aquatic > Marine >... | reverse complement strand
TTTTTACGGCCCAGTCGATGATGGTCAGAGTACGCAGACCCAAGAAGTCGAACTTGACCAGGCCCACCGCCTCGGAATCATCCTTATCCAGCTGGGTCACTGCATTGGCACCACCGGGCTCACAATAGAGTGGGCAGAAGTCGGTCAGTGCTGTCGGTGCGATGACCACGCCACCGGCATGTTTACCGGCATTACGCGACATACCTTCAAGCGACAAACACATGTCGAGTAGGCGTTTAACTTCCTCATCCCGATCATAGAGTTCCTGCAGCTGCTCTTCCTGCTGTAACGCCTTGGTCAGGGTCATACCAATCTCGAATGGGATTAGTTTGGCGATACGATCGACCATGCCGTAGGGGTGGCCATAGACACGACCGACATCGCGCACCACCGCCTTGGCCGCCATGGAACCATAGGTGATGATCTGCGACACCTGGTCACGGCCATAGGTTTGCACCACATATTCGATTACCTCGTCACGTCTGTCCATGCAAAAGTCGATATCAAAATCGGGCATGGAGACACGCTCAGGATTGAGAAATCGCTCGAACAGTAAATCGTAAGCCAATGGATCTAAATCAGTTATTAGCAATGCATAAGCCACCAGAGAGCCGGCGCCGGAACCACGCCCCGGTCCCACAGGAATACCATTTTTCTTGGCCCACTCGATAAAGTCAGAAACGATTAGAAAATAACCGGGAAACCCCATTCCAAGAATAACGTCCAGCTCGATCTGTAGACGCTCCCAGTAGGGCTTGGACTTTTCCTCAAAATCAGCCGCGGCGGGATCAAACAACACCCGCAATCTGTCCTTCAGGCCTTCAGCTGAACGATGACGGAAATACTCGTCTTCGGTCATGCCATCCGGGATAGGAAAATCTGGCAGCACATATTCACCCAGGGTCAATTCCAGGTTACAACGGCGGGCAATCTCGACTGTATTTTGCAAAGCCTCAGGAATATCCGAAAACAGCTCAACCATCTCTTCCGGGCTGCGCAGATATTGCTGATCAGAATAGTTTTTGGGCCGACGTTTATCGTCAAGGGTACGGCCATCATGGATACAGACACGTACCTCATGGGCATCGAAGTCTTCTGTTTTGAGAAAGTGAACGTCATTGGTGGCCACCACCGGCACATCAAACTTCGCCGCCAACTCCACTGCCTGCTGGATATAGAGCTCTTCGTTTTCACGGCCAGTGCGCTGCAATTCAAGGTAGTAACGATTTGGGAACAAGCGCTGCCAGTCGGCCAGTAGTTTTTCCGCCTGCTCAGGATGACCGGCAATCAGTTGCTGACCAACATCCGAGTCACGCCCACCTGAAAGCGCTATCAAACCATCAGTGTTACCCTCAAGCCAGCTACGCTCAATGGTGGCAAAACCACGATGCTGACCATCACGATAACCACGGGTAATCAGACGGCTGAGATTGAGGTAGCCCTCACGGTTTTGACATAGCAGAACCAAACGACTCAGTTGGCCATGGTTGTCATCTTCGAATAGCCACAGATCAGCCCCCATAATGGGCTTGATGCCGCTGGCCATAGCGGCACGATAAAACTTTATCAGGGCGAACATATTGCACTGATCGGTCAGCGCCACAGCCGGCATACCAGCCTCTTGTACGGCTTTGATCAACGGTTTGATACGCACAATCCCGTTGACCAGGGAGTACTCGCTATGGGTTCGAAGATGGACAAAAACAGGTGATGACATGGGCTAGATTCTAACGAAAAAAACGTAGGTTGGGGTAAGCGTTTTTTTGCGCACCCCAACGTATGCTGAATGATCTGAATTGTCGTGTTGGGGTGCGCTTCGCTTACCCCAACCTACAAAATATTTATAACAACTTACGCACAGGTGCAAAGCTGCGCCGATGGATCTCGGTGACACCTTGCTGCTGCAGGGCTTCGATATGCTGTTTGGTAGGATAGCCCTTGTGTTTGGCCAGGCCATAACCGGGATAGATGGCATCCATCTCAACCATTTCCTGGTCACGACAAACCTTGGCCAGGATAGAAGCCGCGCAGATCGCTGGCTCAGTCTGATCACCCTTGACGATGGCCTCGGCAGGACAGCCAAACTCAGGGCTGCGATTACCATCAACCAGCACCTTGCTCGGCTTTACCTGAAGGCCGGCAACGGCACGCTGCATGGCAATCATGGTGGCCTGGAGGATATTGTGATGATCAATCTCTTCCACTTCACAGCGACCAATGGCCCAGGCTAGGGCCTTTGCTTTAATCTGCGGCTCCAGCGCTTCGCGCTTTTTCTCGCTCAAGGCCTTGGAATCCATCAGCCCCTCAATGGGGTTATTCGGGTCAAGAATCACCGCAGCGGTCACCACCGGGCCAGCCAACGGACCACGCCCCACTTCATCAACACCTGCAATCAAAACGCAGTCAGATGTCATTTTATACTCCTAGGTGATTTTGTTTAGAGTTTGCAACTGTAGCCTGAACTTTCCAGCCAGGCGATCAGCTCATCAGCAGGAACAGGCCGACTCAGATAATAGCCCTGGGCATAATCGCAATCCAGATCCTTCAGTATTTTCAATGATGCCTCAGTCTCAACCCCTTCGGCCACAACCTTTAAGCCAAGGTTGTGAGACAAGTCGATTGTGGCATGGACAATCTTGGCATCATTATCAGAGCCTTCCATCTCCATGACGAACGAGCGATCAATCTTGATTTCATCCACAGGCAGGCGCTTCAGATAACTGAGTGAAGAATGCCCCGTGCCAAAGTCATCAATTGAGAGCGAAATCCCCATGTGCTTGAGACTATTCAGGATAACTAAGGCCCGCTCTGGATCGAGCATGGTAGCCTCTTCGGTAATTTCCAGACTCAAAACAGATGGCGACAGCTGTAAAGCAATCAGGTAGCTCTCTATTTTTTTTGGCAGACTAAGATCATATAAAACCCGCGAAGAAAGGTTGACCGCAATTTGCATAAATATACCTTGCTGCTGCCACTCTTTGTATTGATGTAAAGCCCGTTGTATGACCCACTCGGTCAACGGCCCAATCAGGCCTCTTTGTTCAGATAATGGAATAAATTGATCCGGCGGGATCATGCCACGCACGGGGTGCTGCCAGCGTATCAGGGCCTCGACCGAGTCGATGCAACCATGCGTCAGGTCAAGCTTGGGTTGATAAAACAGCACCATCTGATCTTCTTCTATGGCACTGCGTAGCTCAGCCTTGAGAGCCAGCTGTTTGACACTGTTATTATCATAGGCGGGGTCATAGACAGAGAAGTCATTCTGTAGATGCTTGGCTACATACAAAGCCACATCAGCGCGACGCAAAAGAGCGTCACCATTTTCACCATGTTCAGGGAACATTGATATGCCCAGCGTGCCGGCGACAACGATGATGTTGCCATCTATTTCCACTGATTCATCAAACGCATCAGTGACACGCTTGGCGACAGATATTGCCCCCTCAACACCAGAAAGATTTGGCAGCAAGATAGCAAACTCATCGCCACCGAGACGGGCAATGGTGCTCTCTTCCAGGCCAGGGGTTACGGTTTCTGAACCGGCAACGGCATTGTTATCAACCACTCTTGCTATTGTTGATGAGGCGCGAATAATTCGTTGCAGACGTATCGCAATCTGTTTCAGCAGTTCATCACCAACATGATGCCCCAGAGTGTCATTGATTTCTTTAAAACCATCCAGGTCCAGCAACATTACGCCAAATTTTTCACCCTTACGCTGACTCAGCAGAATAATTTGAGTCAGGCGGTCAAGAAAAAGAACCCGATTAGGCAAGGTGGTCAGTTGGTCGGTAAAGGCCAGCGTTTCATACTCATCGTAAGCCCTGGCAAGCTCCTGGCTCATATCGTTAAACACCTGAACCAACTCACGCAACTCTGCGTTACCGCTAAGACGAACCGGTTGAGCAAGGTGATTCCGGTCATTCCTCACCTTATTTAACTGGCTGATTATTTTTCTGATTGGACTCACTGTCGATGCATGCAGAACCCATAGCACTAGCCCTAACATGATCAACGTCACCACACCGGCAAGCAGCATCAGATGATTACGACTGGCAATCAGGTTTTGATTAAACTGGCTTAATTCACGTTGCAAGGTTATTTCTGCTAACGGCTGCCCATGACTGCTTTTTAGCCGATGGCTTGCAGAGACATAGGCTCTGCCTTCATCACCTACATGCCAATCAGGTGAGCGATAAGCTACACCGCCACTGGCAAGATCAATTCTAATAGGCATTTCCAGAAAGGCATCCATCGCCGCAAGATTCAATAATGGGTCAGCAACCAGTTGCAAATAGCCTTGATGCCTGATTCCACCCACAGGAACAATTACAGAAACAAAGCTTTGCTCGCGCCACTGGCACAAACCTGCGAGAACCTTCAATTGTTCAACACCTTGTCGCTGTCTGGCTACATCCGTCAAATCTTGGCAAATAATGCCTAACTCACCCCTGGCAAAGGGTCCATTTTTTGACCACGCCAGCACCTCAAAATCTTTAGCATAGGCATACAACTGAATCAGGTTGACCTCACCCGAGGTTACCGACTGGCGTCGAAATTGTTCATCTAATAGTTTGCTCAGGCTTTTAAGGTCTTCATTTGCAAGTGCTTGCCTGAATTCAGCCGATTGCTGGGCGCTGATGGCCATAGCCTGAATATCCTGCTGCAACTGTTTGAGACTCCGCTTGGTCTCGCGCTCGAGCACCTCTTGAAGTGATTGCTGCTGACTTTTCAGGGCCGAGTCACGATAGACCTCCCACGCTGTCACAACCAAAATCATGCTCATCAGAGACATGAACAGGGCGATGATGCTGCGCAGTGATAGTCGTCTAAAGTCCATTAGTTCTCTTTATCAAAAAGTGATGACAGTTATACTAAACAAAACAGACTTGCTTTCGTTATATATCGGCAAAAAAATACTTATCAGAACTTTTCAGGAAAGACTACATAGACATCCCAGACACCGGTTTCACGACCATGATCAGCAAATACCTTATATTCTTCAAATGTCATGTTTTTATTATCCTGACAACGCTTCAGAGCGGCGTCATAGTCTTCAGGTTTATCCATAATCGCCTTGGCAGACAGCACTGAGGCAATTTCTACACAATTTGCCTTCTGCATCTGGTCGAAACGTAACTGATCATATTTGGGATGATTTCTATCCACGTCACAGCCAGCTAAGGCGGCCAGTACGGCAATGGATGCAACAGTTATATATTTCATAAAATTAGTCTTTAAAAATAATAAACATTAACGGCCAGCAGTCTCAACCAGTGACAGTACCGCGGCAGCGGCCTTGTCACTGGCATTCTGTCTAAGCTGCAGATGAATACTTGTGAAACGCTCGCTAACAGCATCAGCAGCGCCATCATCTTGCAACAACCTGAGCGTCTCCTTGGCCAGATTGGTGGCAGTCGCCCGATCCTGAATCAACTCCTTGGCCACCTCCTCGCCTGCCAGGATATTCGGCAGCGAGACAAACTCGGTTTTAATCATACGTTTTACGATCGCATAGGTCAGAGGCGAAAGTTTGTATGTCACAACCATCGGGCGTTTGTACAGCATCGCCTCAAGTGCCGCCGTGCCAGAAGCCAGCATAATCACATCAACGGCAGCCATTACCTCTCGGGAACGGCCATCAACCAGGTGCAAAACCGGTTTGTCGTTTAAACCTGCCAGCACGGATTCGACATACTGATGAACGGCTGACGTTGCCAAGGGCACAACAAACTCAACTCCGGGCTGCTGCTTGCTGATCTCAGTTGCGGCCTCGAGCATAAGATGCGATAACATCTTTGCCTCAGACATGCGGCTACCTGGCAGAATGGCGACCAGTTTTTTGTCTGCTGGTAAATCCAGTTGTTGTCGCGCCGCCGAGGTATCAGGCTGCACAGGAATCATCTCTGCCAATGGGTGGCCGACAAACTCCACCGCCACATCATGTTGATGATAGAAATCCGCCTCGAATGGAAACAGGGTCAACATTAAATCTACCGAACGACCAATCTTCTTGACTCTGTACTGGCGCCAGGCCCATACCGAAGGGCTGACATAGTGCACCGTTTTAACGCCTTGTGTCTTTAATTTACGCTCTACGGTGAGATTAAAATCAGGGGCATCAACGCCAATAAACACGTCTGGCGGATTATCACCGAAGTGTTTGATGATGGCGTTCTGAATACCCTTCAACTCACGATAATGGGCCAGCACTTCGAATAAGCCCATCACTGCCAGTTTTTCAGCTGGGTAGATCGCCTGACAACCTGCCTCTATCATGGCAGGCCCGGCAATGCCCTCAAATACGGCATCTGGATGTTTGGCCTTGATCGCTCGGATCAAACCGGACGCCAGCAAATCGCCGGAGGCTTCGCCTGCAACAATCCCTATTCTCATAAGCGTGTTAATGACCTGGAAAAAAGAAAGGAGTACATCCCAACTCTATTGAGTGGCAGATACCCCCGCTGTAACTGGAAATTATCGAACAATGCCACGCTCAGATTTAGCCACAAATTCGGCAAACTGAGCGACTTCAGCAAATTCCTGTGTCAATTCTTGCAACTGCTCCAAGGCTTTACCAACAGTAAGACTGGATCGATAGACAATTTTATAGGCCCGGCGCAATGCCTTGATTGCCTCAGGACTAAATTCACGCCGACGCAAGCCTTCAATATTCAAGCCATGCGGTGCGGCCGGTTGGCCAGAGACCATCAAATACGGTGGCACATCCTTGGATATGTGACTGCCCATACCAATAAAACTGTGGGCACCGGCAGTGCAAAACTGGTGAATCAGGCAAGCGCCACCAAGAATGGCAAAGTCTTCAATATTGACATGACCAGCCAGGGTGGTGTTATTGGCACAGATAGTATTGTTACCGACAACGCAGTCATGGGCGATATGAACATAGGCCATAATCCAGTTGTCATCCCCCATGCGGGTATAGCCCAGGTCTTGAGAGGTGCCGCGGTTAAAGGTGCAATATTCACGGATGACATTGCGGTCACCAATCTCAAGAAAAGTTGGCTCGCCCTTATATTTTTTATCCTGTGGCTCTTCACCAATCGAGGAAAACTGAAAGATTTTGTTATCTTTACCAATCCGGCAAGGGCCATTAATGACCACATGCGGGCCTATCCAGGTATCTGCACCAATTTCAACATCAGCCCCAATGACAGAAAACGGGCCAATTGTGACACCATCGGCAATTTTTGCACTGGGATCTACAACTGCGCGGCTATCTATCACGCTTATACATCCCTCTCTGCACACATTAACTCAGCTTCACAAACCACCTTGCCATCGACCAAGGCTTTGCCATCAAACTTCCAGACACCACGCATGGTCTTGACCACCTTAACCTCAAGCTGCAACTGGTCACCCGGTACAACCGGTTGTTTAAAACGTGCCTTATCGATCCCTACAAGGTAATAAAGCGATTCATCAGAAGGTGTTTTACCGGTGCTTTTATAAGCCAGAATACCGGTCGCCTGAGCCAGGGCCTCAAGAATAAGCACACCCGGCATCACTGGACGATGAGGAAAGTGGCCAGTAAAAAAGGGTTCATTGAAAGAGACATTCTTGAACCCATTAAGGTATTCACCCTCTTTAAAGTCTGAGACACGGTCAATCAGCAGAAATGGATAACGATGTGGCAAGTGCTCAAGCACATCATTAATATCCATTGAATTCAATGTATTGCTAACTTCAGACATAAACTGTTCTCAGTAAATTACTTTTCTTTAAGCTGCTTTTCTAAAGCCCTTAAACGCCGCGCCATATCATCCAGCTGACCAAATCGGGCTGCATTCTTGCGCCACTCTTTATTGCCAGCCAATGGCGTGCCAGATGAATACAGGCCAGACTGCTTAATATTACCAGTGACCAGGCTCATCGCGGTAATGTGAACATCATCAGCAATTGTCAGATGACCGACTATGCCTACTGCACCACCAATCTGACAGCGCTTGCCAATAGTGGTGCTGCCGGCAATCGCCGTGGCACCGGCAATCGCCGTATGAGCACCAATTCGGACGTTATGGGCAATCTGTAGTTGATTGTCCAGCTTAACACCCTCTTCGATTACTGTATCTTCAAGGGCGCCACGATCAATCGTGGTATTGGCTCCTATCTCAACATCGTCGCCAATAATAACACTTCCTAGCTGCGGCACCTTAAACCACTTGCCCTGATCGGGGGCAAAACCGAATCCATCACTTCCAATCACAGCACCGGAGTGAATCAATACCCTCTGTCCTATCTGCACGCCATCGGCAATTGAAACATTGGCTGCCAGACAACTATCAGCACCAATGCTGACACCCTCGCCAATGGAGCAGCCCGGCCCAATCTGGACCCCAGCAGCAATGCTGGCATCTGCGGCGATATAACAATTGGCTGCGACGGCAGCTGTAGGATCAATTTCCGCCGATAACTCAACCACTGCATTAGAATGAACTCCCGCCGACGACCTTGTTTGCGGATTTAACAAGGTCGCAGCACGGGCATAGGTCAAATAGGGGTTAGCAGAAACCAGGGCATTGCCTGAAAACGTATCAACGTCTCCGGGGCGAACAATAACGGCACTTGCCTGGGTCGAATCCAAATAACGACGATAACGACTATTGGCTAGAAAACTGACCTGGCCAGGCCCAGCCGATTGCAGGGTAGCCACAGCAACAATGCTGCAGGACGCATCACCAACAAGCTCAACGTCAAGCTGGTCAGCTAACTCACCCAGGCTAATCACTATGGCCTTTCCTAAATAAACTACTTAAGACGCTTTAATACAGCGTCGGTCACCTCAACCTTGGGGCTGGCATAGGAAACGCCCTCGAACAAAATCAGGTCAAAGTTCTCGTCTTTTGCGTATGCCTGAATAGCTTCACGCAGCACCTCCCATACCTTGGCCATTTCCTGGTTGCGACGAATGGTAAAGTCCTCACGCAACTCCGTGTCCTGCAACTTCAATTCACGCTGCGCTGAGACAATCTCACGCTGCTTTTTCTGTTTTTCAGCCGCGCTCATAAAGGCGCTGTCTTTCAGGAAACGTTCTTCACGATCACGCAGCTGTTGTTGCGCCTGTAAAATTTCCTGCTGACGCGGTTCAAATTCTTTCTTGATACGCTCTGCCGCTGCCTGTGCCTGAGGAGACTCTTCCACAAGGCGCGTACCATTAACAAAACCTATCTTGGTATCTTCTGCGTTGACACCGACTGGCAATAACAAAACACCGGCCATTAGCAAACTGGTTAACAATTTATTCAAAATAACTTCCTCCGCAATTAAAAGAAACTTCCCAGGGTAAACTGGAATGATTCAGTATTATCACTCGGCTTATCATTCAAAGGATTAGACAGACTGAACGATAACGGCCCAATGGGTGATAGCCAGATTAATGACACCCCGGTTGACTGTCTCAACTCGGCACTATTGTAATAGTCAATGTCATCAAAGACATTACCCACATCCCAAAATAGGCTCATTCTGACGGTACTACTTTCTTCTGTAAACGGTGGCATGAAAATCAGCTCAGCGCTGCCCACCACCCGGAAATCACCCCCCAGGGCCTTGCCATTCTCTCTAGGCCCCAAGCTGCTCGAACGATAGCCACGCACCGAATGGGCGCCACCAGCATAAAAACGCTCGAAAAATGGCAGCTCCGTTGTCTCACCATAACTATCACCATAGTTGATTTCTGCCTCAATAGAACTGGTCACTTTCTTGCTCAAAGGATAAAACCAACGACTGCGTGAGGCGACCTTGTAGAAATTCAATTTACTATTAGGAAAAGCAACATCTGTCGACAGGGTCTGAACAAACCCCTCTGTTGCAAATACAGTCCTGTTACGGGTGTCGTGACTCCAGCTTAAACTCAACTTAAATACATCAAAGGCATCACTGTTGTCCTCTAAAAAACCAAGATATGACTGAGGTGTTTCCGAGGTAGTTTTAATCTCAGTATTTTCATAACCAACACCCAGCCTGACAGTGTCATATTCAGACATTGGAAAGCCAAATGTGACCGAGCCACCCCAAACATCAGCAATGTAGTTGGCCGTATTTAGTTCAGACGCATCAGTCTGACGATATGATAATTTGATACTTCGACTCACACCATCCAAAGTATAATAAGGATTAGTGTGCGAAAAGCTGTAAACTTTATTGGCCTTACTGGTATTCACCTCGGCACTGATGCGCTCACCCGAACCAAGAAAGTTATCCTGACTCACACTGGCATTCAACAACATGCCATCACCACCAGAATAACCAATCCCCAGCATCAAACTGCCTGATGGCCGTTCAGTGACAGACATATTAACATCAACCTGGTCACTTGAACCGGGCACCAAAGGTGTTTCAAGCGTAACCTGATCCAGATAACCCAAACGTTGAACACGTACCTGGGAACGATTCAACCTGGTCGTCGATAACCATGCCCCTTCCATCTGACGGAACTCACGTCGAATCACTTCGTCATCAGTTTTTTCATTACCACTGATATTAATTCGACGCACATATACTCGCTTACCCGGATCGATAAAATAGGTCAGACTGACTTGTTTGCCTTCAGTATCAACCTCAGGCACTGCATTGACATTAGCAAAGGCATAACCTTCATTACCGAGCCGATCACTGATGGCACTGCTGATCGCGTTTACCTTGCGACGGGAAAAGATATCTCCCGCCTCGACATTCATCAAAGCCTTAAGCTCTGCCTCAGGTACGATCAGGTCACCAGCAAGTTCAATAGAACTAATTGTGAACTGTTCGCCCTCTTTGATGTTTAGAGTAATGAAGACCGATTTTTTCTCCGGAGTGATGGATACTTGTGTCGACACAACATTGAAATTTATATAACCACGATCAAGATAATATGATTTCAGTGTTTCAATATCCGCAGCCAACTTCTGCTTTGAATACTGGTCACGACTGCTAAAGATGGCATACCAGGATGGAATACCCAGTTCAAACTCATCCAACAGATCATCTTCATCAAAGTTACTCGCACCAATGATGTTGATCTGTCGAATCAGGGCAACCTCTCCCTCCTGAATATTGATCTTCACATCGACCTGGTTTTCACCGGTCGCAGTAACCTCAGTCTCAATTTCAACCGCATAAAATCCACGAATGACATACTGCTGCTGTAAATCCAACTCAATACGATCGAGCAAAGAAACATCAAGAATCCGCCCCTTGGTAAGGCCAGCATTTTCCATCCCTGTTTCAAGGTCTTCAGTGCTTATCTCACTGTTACCAGTGATGCTTATCGAGGCTATAGACGGACGCTCAAGCACTTTGATTATCAATGTACTGCCATCACGCAGCAATTCAATATCCTTGAAAAATCCTGTTTTATACAGCGTTGAAATTATGTCAGCCGATCTTGTATCACCGAGTTCATCACCAATTTCTATCGGCAAATAATTAAAAATAGTGCCTTCACTAATCCGCTGTAAGCCCTGAACAGTAATATCAGAGACTGTAAAACTTTCAACAGCACTAACCGCACCTGCCCATAGAACAACAGATAACAAACATATTTTTGACAATAGTCGTTTCATACAGATAGCAGGTCTAATTAACAAAAAAACGTAAAATATCGTTATAAAAAGCGAGCAACATCATACCCAACAACATGGCAATGCCAATCTTCTGCCCTATTAACTGGGTATTCTCCGACACTGGACTACCTTTGAAAAATTCAACCAGATAATAAAGTAAGTGACCACCATCCAGCATTGGCACAGGCAGCAGATTTAGAACACCAAGACTAATGCTGACGATAGCCAGAAAGGTCAAAAATGAAATAAAACCGATACTGGCTGAATAGCCGGCATAGCGGGCAATACTAATCGGGCCACTAAGATTCGAAAGAGAAATATCACCTGTCACCATCTTGCCCAACATACGCAACGTCAGGTAAGACATGTCCCAGGTTTTAGTTGCCGCATTGAGCAAAGCGACAGCCGGCCCATATTTCACTTCAGACTTTAGTTCTTCTGGCATTTCCTGCATCTGCACGCCGGCGCCAATTTTACCTATATCACCTTCAACACGCGCAGGTGTAATAATAACCTTCAGACGCTCAGCTGCTCGCTCAATCTCAATATCAATCTGTTTATCTGGCCTGGCGCGAACATAATCAACCAGCTGTTCCCAGTCATCAATAACTTCACCATCAACAGCAGCAATCTTATCGCCGACCTCCAGGCCGGCACGATCTGCAGCGCCATTCGGTGCCAACTTGCCAATAATGGCTGGAATTGCAGGTCGGTAAGGTCTGAGACCGATAAAATCGAGCAGACCGCCACGATTGAGATCCTCGGGTATGCTATCGAAGCGAACCACCCGCTCTACCTGCCTGGCACTATCGGGTTGCTCGACCTTAATCACTGCTTCACCAGAACCAATCGCATCATCAAGCATGGAGACCACGACAACTTCCCAGGTTGGCGTTTGCCTATCACCGATGGCAACAATTTTTTCACCCTGTTGTAGCCCGGCCATCTCGGCAATCGAATCAGGACTGACCTGACCAACGATCGGTTTCATTCCCGTCACACCAATAACAAAGATCAACCAGTAGGCTGCAATCGCCAATATAAAATTGAATAACGGACCCGCCGCAACAACCGCCGTTCTTTTGGCCAGAGACTGACGATTAAAGGCACGGTGAACCTCTTCTTCTGCCACATCAGCTTCACGCTCATCAAGCATACGTACATAACCACCGAGAGGAATGGCTGCCAACACATATTCGGTGTTATCCGGCCCAGCTGTTTTTGACCACAACGGTCTACCGAAGCCAACAGAAAAACGCAGCACCTTGACACCTACCTTACGCGCAACCCAGTAGTGACCGAACTCATGCACGGTAATCAATATGCCAAGGGCAAGAATGAAAAAGAAAATTGAGGATAATGCTGTAATCATACGGTTCTACTAACTAATTATTTATTGCACCAAGGCACGGGCAATATTTCTTGCCTCGGCATCGGCAGCCAGAACCTGCTCCAGACTTGTCACCTCTTCCGGCGACACAGTCTTTATGGTTTGCTCCACAATTGAAGCAATCGCTGTAAACTTTAAACCCTCATTCAAAAATGCATCGACGGCAATCTCGTTGGCCGCGTTTAAAATTGCAGAAGCCGTGCCGCCTTGTTGCATGGCTTCATAGGCCAGCCGCAAACATGGAAAACGATCAAAATCGGGGGTTTCAAAATCAAGCCGAGCAATATCAAACAAGTTGAGCTTATTCACGCCAGCATCTATCCGCGCTGGCCAGGCCAAGGCATTGGCAATCGGTGTGCGCATATCTGGACTACCCAACTGCGCCAATACTGAACCATCAACATAATCCACCAGTGAATGAATAACGCTCTGGGGATGTATGACTACCTGAATCTGACTTGGTTCGGCATTGAACAACCAACAAGCCTCGATCACTTCCAGGCCTTTATTCATCATGGTGGCAGAATCAACTGATATCTTACGCCCCATCACCCAGTTAGGGTGGGCGCAGGCCTGTTCCGGTGTGACCGTTTCAAGCTCGCTGATATCACAACTACGAAAGGGGCCACCCGAGGCCGTCAGTAGGATTTGTCTGACGCCAGAAGCAGCCATATCGCCAGCATAGTTGGCGGGCATACTCTGAAAGATCGCATTGTGTTCGCTATCGACCGGCAACAGCACGGCGTTGTTGTTTCTAACCTCGTCCATAAAGATTTTGCCGGACATCACCAGGGCTTCTTTATTTGCCAGCAGAATGCGCTTGCCAGCCTTGGCTGCAGCCAGGCTTGGCAGCAACCCCGCCGCGCCGACAATGGCTGCCATGACACAATCAGCCTCTGGCATTGAAGCCACCTGAACCAGGCCAGCCTCACCAGACAAAACTTTTATCTGCTCCAGGCCCGCCTGACGCAGCCCGTTTGCCAATGCCTCGGCCGCATCTTCATCGGCCATGACAGCATATTCAGGCAGACAGGCACGGCACTGCTCAAGCATCTTAGCCACATCAGTATTGGCTGTTAACGCAACCGCACGATACTTATCTGAATGGCGTGCCAGAACATCAAGAGTGTTGACGCCGATGGAACCTGTCGAACCGAGTACGGTAACGCCGATCATGGGGCAACTTCAAACACGGCCAGGGCCAGGGCAAAGATTGGTGCGGCGGCAGTCAGGCTATCAATGCGATCCAGCACACCACCATGGCCAGGGAGCAGCTGACCGCTATCCTTCACTCCTGCGCGACGTTTAAACAGACTTTCAAACAAGTCACCAATCACAGACAACAACACCACAATCACAGACAATAAAACAAAACTGATACCACCCAACACAGGCAGATCAAAACTAGTGGCACCAATTATGGAAAACAACGCCGCAGCGAGCAAACCGCCGACAACCCCTTCAATAGTTTTTCCCGGACTGACCTGTGGTGCCAGCTTGTGTTTGCCAAACTTACGCCCAGCAAAATAGGCACCGCTATCGGCAGCCCAAATCAGCACCATCACAAACAACAGCATGGCTGGGCCATTGTCGGAAAAAGCATGGATATAGGTCATCGCCAGCCAGGTAGGGATCAAAACGATAACGCCGACAAACAAACCAAACTGAGTATCAACAGCTTTAAGCCCGGTCTCACCACGATAACGAAACACCCACGCGGAGCCAATCAACCACCACAATCCTGCCGCGATCAACGCGGCAAAGATAAAGTTTTCAGATGTTGCCAGTAAAAATTTAGACAAATATAGCAACATGGCAATAAAGGCCACATAAGCCGACCTGGCAAGCGTTGACTGTAACCCGATCAGACGGGCCCACTCCCAGCTACCGAGCAGAACAAACAGGCCCAGGATAAGCCCGAGCACGGCAGTACTCAGTCCAAGCACGGCCCAGACAACGAGGGGAATAAGAATCAGGGCGGTCAGCAAACGTTGTTTAAGCACGCTTCATCTGCTCCACTTGATCACCCGTACGGCCAAAACGACGCTGTCGTCCGGCAAACCACTCTAGTGCAGCATTTAACTGTTTTTTGTCAAAATCAGGCCACAACACATCAGTAAAATAAAGTTCGCTATAAGCCAGCTGCCACAGCAGAAAATTACTAATACGCTGTTCTCCACCCGTACGAATAAATAGATCAGGTTCTGGCATGTCTGCCAGACAAAGCTGCTGCTGGATCATGCCTTCGTCTACCGTTGCCGCTGCCCGCTCACCATTTTCAATTTGGAGTGCAAGTTTTTGTACTGCCTGAGTGATGTCCCAGCGGCCACCATAGTTAGCCGCGACCGCTAGCAACAGACCTGTATTATCCTTGGTCCGTTCTTCAGCCTTGCTGATTTCTGTTTGAAGTTTGTCGGAAAAGCGGCTCAGGTCACCAATTACCCGCAGACGAACATTGCGTTCCTTGAGCTTTTTTGTTTCGCGCTGCAAGGCAACGATGAACAACTCCATTAGCAGGCCGACCTCTTGCTCAGGTCGACGCCAGTTTTCGCTACTGAAGGCAAACAGGGTCAATGCCTCAACACCCAGTTCACCACAACGTTGAATAATAGAACGCAGTGATTCAACCCCGGCACGATGCCCAGCGACTCTTGGCATGTGACGCTGCTTGGCCCAACGACCATTGCCATCCATGATAATGGCAACATGGCGAGGAAGCTTGCCATGGTATTCTTGAGCTTGTTCGCCTTCAGACATGCATTACCTACAGGTATTAGTGCAATTCGAATTAAAATCGCAAAGGAGGCAACAAAGCCTCCTCCGTATTCTGTTTCTAGATTTCCATCAGATCTTTTTCTTTTACCTCCAGCATCTGCTCGATATCAGCAATATGCTTGTCAGTGATCTTCTGGATTTCATCTTCAGCACGACGAGCGTCGTCCTCACTAATTTCTTTTTCTTTCAGCAACTCTTTAACGTCATGATTGGCATCACGACGAATATTACGACACGCTACGCGTGCACTTTCAGCTTCGCTTCTGACCACTTTAATCATTTCTTTGCGACGTTCTTCAGTCAACATTGGCAATGGCACACGAATAACTTCACCAGCGGTTGATGGATTCAAACCCAGGTCGGAGTTCAAAATCGCCTTTTCAATCACAGGAACCATGTTTCTGTCCCAAGGTTGAACAGCCAGTGTTCTGGCATCGGCAACAGATACAGAGGCCGCCTGATTGATTGGCACTATATTGCCGTAAAAGTCGACCTTAACGTGATCCAGCAAACTCGTGTGGGCACGACCAGTTCTAATCTTGGTGAACTCATCCTTCAAAGCAACAAGGCTCTTGCCCATACGTGTTGAGGCGTCTTTTTTTATTTCTTCAATCATGCTTCTATCCCTTTAGCGAACAAAAGTGCCTACTTGCTCACCCTGCATAGTCTTCATCAGGGCTCCCGGTTCATTGATATTTAAAACACACAGCGGCATATTGTGATCGCGGCACAATACAATCGCAGTAGCATCCATCACCGCAAGGCGCTGATCTAAGACATTATCAAAACTTAGATTCTCATAACGCTTAGCAGATGGGTCTTTAACAGGATCAGCAGTATAAACACCATCAACCTTGGTAGCCTTGATCAGCAGGTCAGCACCAATCTCAATAGCACGCAGACTTGCGGCCGAATCAGTAGTAAAGAAAGGATTACCAGTACCAGCAGCAAAGATCACGACCCTGCCCTTTTCCAAATGCCTAACGGCACGGCGTTTGATGTAGTCTTCGCAGATCTGGTTGATCTTAACGGCAGACATAACACGAGCATAGACACCATGATGTTCCAGAGCATCCTGCATCGCCAACGCATTCATGACTGTAGCCAACATCCCCATGTGGTCACCGGTAACACGTTCCATGCCAGCTTCAGCCAGACCAGCGCCGCGGAAAATATTTCCACCGCCAATCACCAAACCAACTTCGATGCCAGCCTTAACCAGCTCTTCAACTTCGGCAGCGATTCTTTGAATGGTATGAGGGTCAATACCGTATTGACCCTCCCCCATTAATGCTTCACCGCTCAGCTTCAGCAGTATCCGTTTATAAACAGGTTTTGCCTTGCTGTCAGTCACGGATTAAGCTCCTTTGGCTTGAGCCATAACTTCGGCAACGAAGTCCTCTTCTTTCTTCTCGATACCTTCGCCTACTTCAAGACGTGTAAACGCAGTTACAGTCGCACCCTTGGAAGCCAAAAGTTTTTCAACCGTCTGGTCAGGGTCTTTAACAAAAGGTTGACCAACCAGAGTGATCTCTTTCAGAAACTTGTTGATACGACCGCCAATCATCTTTTCGATGATTTCAGGTGGCTTGCCGCTCTCAGCTGCCTGAGCGGTGAAGATCTCTTTCTCTTTTTCGATAACTTCAGCAGGCACATTATCAGCGCTGACACAAACAGGTTTGCTAGCTGCAACGTGCATGGCAATATCCTTGGCCAGCGTTTCATCACCACCCTCAAGGCTAGTCAAAACGCCAATACGACTACCGTGCATGTAGGCACCAACAACACCAGTTGATTCGGCACGGCTAACGCGACGAACAGTGATGTTTTCACCAATCTTGGCAATCAGTTCCTTGCGAGTCTCTTCAACACTCTTACCGCCTTCGATTACAGTTTCCAGCAAGTCCTCAGCTGTGCTAACGCCCGAATTCAAAGCAGTGTTTGCTACAGTGGCAGCAAAAGCGGTGAATGCATCACCCTTGGCAACAAAATCAGTTTCGCAGTTAACATCAACCAAAACGGCTTGCTTGCCATCAGCGCTACGCGCCATGGCAATAATGCCTTCAGCAGCAACACGATCAGCTTTTTTGTCAGCCTTGGCCAAACCAGTCTTGCGCATCAGTTCAATTGCAGCTTCGATATCACCATTGGTTTCAACCAAGGTTTTTTTACATTCCATCATGCCGGCGCCAGTGCGCTCGCGCAATTCTTTTACTTGGGCTGCAGTAATTGCCATTGCCTCAACCTCTCAATTGTATGTATTCAATTTATAAAGTGAGCCGCCCTATTGGGCGGCCCTTAAACGTATTCCAACTAAAGAAAAACGTTATGCTTCAGCTGAGTCACCAGCAGTGGCAGTTTCAGCCGCAGCAACAGCACTCTTCTTAGCAGTTTGCTTAACTGCTGAAGACTCATCAACTTCAACAACATCACCACTCCCAGCATTAGACGCTGTACGGCCATTGATAATCGCATCAGCAGCACTCTGTGCATACAAAGAAATTGCACGCGCAGAGTCGTCATTACCTGGAATCATATAATCAACAGTACGAGGATCATTATTGGTATCAATAATGCCGACAACTGGAATACCCAGAGTCTTGGCTTCAGCGATAGCAATTTTTTCATGTCCTGAATCGACCAGGAAGATCGCATCAGGCAGGGTAGGCATGTTCTTAATACCGCCCATGCTGCGCTCAAGCTTTTCTTTTTCACGTCTCAGGCCCAAGGCTTCTTTCTTGTTGAAACGCTCCATACGGCCATCTTCTTCCATCGCTTCAAGGTCTTTCAAACGTTTAACAGACTGCTTGATGGTTTTGAAGTTGGTCAACATGCCACCCAACCAGCGGTGGTTTACGTAAGGCATTTCGCAACGTTCAGCTTCCTTACGAATAACATCCTGTGCTGCACGCTTGGTGCCTACAAACAGAACCTTGCCCTTTTTAGCTGCAGTACTACCAACAAAGTTCATCGCATCGTTGAACAGCGGCAGAGTCTTTTCCAGGTTGATGATATGGATCTTGTTACGATCACCGAAGATGTATGGACCCATTTTCGGGTTCCAGTAACGGGTTTGGTGGCCAAAGTGAACACCGGCCTCCAGCATTTGACGCATAGAAACGTTAGACATTTAATTCTCCATTAAATCGGGTTAAACCTCCGCACATCGCTGAAACCCAACCCCTATTCAGGGCACCCAGGCTCAGGTGTTGATGTGCGTGTGAATTCCGGCTACGGCCGGTTACGTACAACCAAACCAGACATTTTTTGTCCAGCTGGCGCGCTTTATACCATAAACAGGCCATAGACTCAACGTTCAAGGTCAGCTGAAAATCACTCAAAAAATGGAAAAAGATGTGGGCTGACAAGGAGATGCAAAACAGGCTACTATCTCGAAAATTGAAAATCCAGCCCACATAACCAGAGTTTTCCAACGATGTCTGTCAAGATTAAAAACGCCGAAGAAATTGAAAAAATGCGCGTTGCCGGCCGCCTAACAGCGGAAGTCCTGCACATGATTCGCCCACACGTCAAAGCAGGAGTAACAACGGACGAGCTGAACCAGATCTGCCATGACTATATAGTTAATGAACAGCAGGCCATCCCTGCACCACTGAATTATCATGGTTTTCCCAAATCTATCTGCACCTCGGTCAACCACCAGGTCTGCCATGGCATTCCCAGTAAAAAAGTCTTAAAAAACGGTGACATAGTGAATATCGACATTACCGTCATCAAAGATGGATATCACGGTGATTCAAGCAAAATGTTCTACGTCGGCGAACCCAGTATCCTGGCCCGCCGCGTCAGCGAGAACAGCCATGAGTGCATGAAAATGGGCATCGAATTGGTTAAACCGGGCATAAAACTCGGCGACATTGGCCATGCAATCCAGCAACATGCTGAAAGTAATAACTTTTCTGTAGTGCGTGAATACTGTGGTCACGGCATTGGCGCTGACTTTCACGAAGATCCGCAGGTGCTGCACTATGGCAAGCCAGATACCGGCATCAGCCTCAAACCAGGCATGATTTTTACCATCGAGCCGATGATTAACACCGGCAAACGTGAAGTTAAAGTACTACCCGACAAGTGGACCGTGGTCACCCGCGACCGTAGCCTGTCAGCCCAATGGGAACACACCATCCTGGTCACCGATGATGGCTTTGAGGTGTTAACCAAGCTGCCAGAAGACGAAATTTAGAATCAAGTCATCCCGATGAATGCCTCACACCCCGAATCCGTCTTCGACGTAGCAGAACTCAACAGGCAGCTAGCTGAAGGCAAAGCCGCCGTTCAGGTCTACCGTGACAGCCTCAAAAAAGCACATCAGACAATAGAACAACGCTTTATCGAAGGCCAACAAGCGGCAGAGCTAGTCCATCTGCGCGCCGAACTCATTGATCAGGTACTAAACCTGGCATGGAGAGACTATTTCGCCGCCGATGACCTAGATATTACCCTGATTGCCGTTGGTGGTTATGGCCGCGCCGAGCTTCACCCCGGATCGGACATCGACATTCTAATCCTGCTCAGAGACGACTATCACGAGCGTTACCGTGAAGCACTGGAAATGTTTATCATGTTTCTGTGGGACATCGGCCTGGAGGTCGGCCAGAGCGTACGTTCAATTCAGGAATGTATCGACGCCGCCCGTGATGACATCACGATTGCCACCAATCTGATGGAGGCTCGCCCTCTGGTTGGGCCACTGGACTTGTTTGAAACAATGCGTCAAGAAACCGGCCCTGACAAGCTCTGGACCAGCCGCGAATTCTTTGAGGCAAAATGGCAGGAGCAGATCGCACGCCATAACAAGTATGATGACAGTGGTTACAACCTCGAACCCAACATCAAGGAAGGCCCGGGCGGGCTGCGTGATATGCAGATGATTGGCTGGGTCGCCAAGCGTCACTTCAATGCCGAAACTCTGTATGACCTGGTCAAACACAACTTCCTCAGTGAAGAAGAACACCTGCACCTAACCGAAGCGCAAAATTTTCTCTGGCAAGTTCGCTTCGGCTTGCACATCATCACCAAACGTCATGAAGATCGACTGTTATTCGACTATCAACGCAGCCTGGCAGACATGCTTGGCTATCACGACAAAAACAGCCATTTGGCTGTTGAACAATTCATGAAAGATTATTACCGCACTATCATGGATCTTAGCCTGCTTAATGAAATGCTGCTGCAACTGTTTCAGGAAGCCATTCTTTACGCAGACGAAGCTGGCGAGCCAATCGTCATCAACAAACGTTTCCAGACCAGCAAGGGGTTTATCGAAGCCAGTCACAAAAGCATTTTCAAGCGTTATCCGTTTGCGTTATTGGAAATATTTCTGCTGATAGAACAACACCCTGGAATCAAAGGCGTCAGAGCATCCACCATTCGTCTAATCCGCAGCCACCGCCATCTTATTAATGAAACATTCCGTAATGACCTGCGCAACCGCAGCCTGTTCATGGAGATCATGCGCCAGCCCGCCGGCCTTACTCATGAACTGCGCAGGATGAATCGCTATGGCATTCTTGCCAACTACATCCCCGCCTTCGGAAAAATCGTCGGCCTGATGCAGTACGATCTGTTTCACATCTACACTGTCGATGAACACATCCTGATGGTGGTTCGCAATCTGCGCCGCATGACACTCGATATCCATGCCCATGAACTGCCCTTTTGCAGCAAGCTGATTAAAAAAATACCTAAACTTGAATTGCTCTACCTGGCCGGGCTATTTCATGACATCGCCAAAGGCCGTGGCGGTGATCACTCTGAACTGGGGGCAGCAGACACCATCGAGTTTTGCCAACTCCATGGCCTTAACAACTACGACACCAACATCGTCGCCTGGCTGGTACAAAACCACCTGGTCATGTCCAGCACCGCCCAACGCAAGGACATCAGTGACCCGGAGGTTATCGCCGAATTCGCCTCCACCGTTGGTAACACAAACCGACTCAATTACCTCTATCTGTTGACCGTGGCAGACATGCGCGGCACCAACCACACAATCTGCAACAGCTGGAAGGCATCTTTGCTGCAACAACTCTACGATGCCACCCGCCGTGCCTTTCGTCGTGGTCTGGAAAACCCACTAGCCCAAACCGAACAGTGTGAAAACAATCAACAACAGGCACGGGAGCTATTGTCCGAACAACATGTACCTGGTGAGGCCATTGATAAGCTCTGGAATTCGCTCAGCCAGGAATATTTCATTCGCCACTCAGTCGATGAAATTGTCTGGCATGCAGAGGCAATCATTACCAATGCTGGACGTGAATTCCCGCTGATCCTTGCTCAACAACACAGTCAGGGTGGTGGCACCGAAATATTCATTCACATGCCGATTGCAGGCCACTTGTTTGCAGCCAGCACCGGCATCTTTGAACAGCTTGGTCTTAATGTAGCCGATGCCCGTATCATTACCTCAAGCAAGGACTACGCCTTCGATACCTATGTGTTGCTGGAAGAAGATGGTCAGGCTATAAGTAGCAGTCAGCGCATTGAAGAAATCATCAACCGACTCAGACACGAACTGGTGAAGTCGGATTTTACAAAAAAACAAGCCAACAGACGCACCGCCCGTCAGTTAAAACACTTCAACACCCACACCCGAGTCAATTTCAATCAGGATGACCATAATCACCGCACCGTCATGGAAATCATCACCGCTGACCGTCCAGGTCTGTTGTCAAAAATTGGCCTGGCACTAATGGAGTGCGATGTACATTTGCAAAACGCCAAAATCACTACCGTCGGCGAACGAGTTGAGGATGTTTTTTTTATCAGCGACCACAACCAGCAACCCATCAAGGATGAAACACTGCTCGACAAGTTACGCAATAGCATTGTCACCTTTCTTGATAACTAGACCAATAATGTTCAACAGAACTATTATCAAACAACACAGCCTACCTATAGCATTAGTACTGATCGCGACACTACTGGCAACGGCTGGCGACAGCATGACTGAACTATTGCGTTATCATGCCGGCGAAATAAAAACCGGCGAAATATGGCGGCTGATCAGTGCCAATCTGGTTCACCTTGGTTGGTCGCACACCCTGATGAACCTACTTGGACTAGGCCTGATCTGGGGACTGTTCTGGAACTGCTTCTCCAACCTGAGTTGGTGGGCAATCAGCCTAACCAGCAGCCTGGCCGTCAGCCTGGGATTACTCGTCCTCAACCCAGACCTGGTCTGGTATGTCGGCCTGTCCGGTGTATTACATGGACTGTTCGTTGCGGGTGCAGTGGGCGCCATTCGCCGCGGCGACCGACGCGAAGCCATCCTGCTGGCGGCCATCGTCGGCAAACTGCTATGGGAACAAAGTTTCGGTGCCTTGCCCGGCTCAGCCGACATGGCCGGCGGCCCGGTGGTAGTCGATTCTCATCTGTACGGCGCCATCGGAGGAGCCCTAGCCGCCCTGCTGCTAAAACCATTAATGTCGTGCAAATCTGACTAGGCAAATCAGGCAGGACTCTGTCTGCCAATCCAGTGCGCACGCCACTCATTGACCGCATCAAATACAAATCAACAAACAAACCAATTACGCACAAAACTGGTCATATCCAAGGTCGTTAACGCACCACCAAAGTGCGTATCGCAACAAAACACCACAAGATGATTAACTCGTGCCTGACGAAACCCTTGTCATGCTGTGCTGCACCAACTTGGTACAGTTAATGCTATTACTTGATTAACTAAATACATAAGCAAAGGCAATACAAATAATGTTTTCTAAAACCCTGGCCATTATTCTTGCGGGAGGCATCGGTTCACGTCTTCAGCCATTAACAGAAGACCGCACCAAACCATCAGTGCCTTTTGGTGGCAAATATCGGATTATCGATTTTGTACTCACCAACTGCCTCCATTCCGGCCTCAGGCGAGTATTGATGCTAACCCAATACAAATCCCATTCGTTACAAAAACACGTGCGTGACGGCTGGTCCATCTTCAATCCCGAGCTTGGCGAATACATCACCCTGGTGCCACCACAAATGCGCACCGGTGACAGCTGGTATTCAGGTACCGCCGATGCAATTTATCAAAACATCTACCTGCTCGAACGCAGCGGTGCTGAACACATAATGGTTCTTCCTGGCGATCATATTTATCGCATGGACTATGCACCAATGATGAAATTCCACCAAAAAAACAATGCCGAGATGACCGTTGCCTGCATGGATGTAAGCCTGGAGGAAGCAAAACAGTTTGGTGTGATGTCTCTAGATAATGAGCAACGGATTAACAGCTTTATTGAAAAACCAGCAGACCCCGCCTCGATAAGCAATACTGAAAACTCTGCCCTGGCATCAATGGGCATCTATATTTTCTCCACCCAAAAGCTGCTAGAAGTTCTAAAACATGACAGCAAGGATGAAACCTCAAGCCATGATTTTGGTAAAGACATCATTCCCAAATTGATTGACTCAGGAAAAGTCTATGGCTATCAGTTTGGTGGAGACACAGGTCGCGTCACACCAGATCGTTACTGGCGAGATGTAGGCACCATCGACGCCTATTACCAGGCTAATATGGATCTGTTAGATCAGATTCCACCGATGAATCTCTACCAGGATGACTGGCCTATACGAACCTACTCAGGCCAACACCCACCGGCTCGAACCGTACCCGGTAGATATGGCAGCGAAGGCATCGCCATTAACTCCATCATTTCCAGTGGTGCGGTTATTTCAGGCGCCAGCACTCAGCACTCAATCCTGTTTAACAATGTCTTTGTTAATGATGAAGCCCAGATTCATGACTCAATCTTGTTCGAGGGTGTGCACATCTGCAGAGGCGCTCAAATCAACCGCTGTATTATTGATAAAAATGTCACAGTACCCGAGGGCGTGAGTATTGGCATCAATGCAAATGAAGACCGAGAGCGATTTGAAATATCAGCCAATGGAATCGTTGTTGTACCTAAGGGTTATAAATTTGAATAAACAAGAACACGGACAATAGCTCACGACAGAACAAAATCGTTTTCATCCGTTGGTAAAATAGTTTTAACGAGGCTCGCCACACTCTTTCCGCCATAAACGGAACATGTCTAATATTTCAGCCCGTCATAAAACCCTACTGGTCCATGCGGGAAGCTCTGTCACTAAAAAGCATAGAGAGAAGGCTCAGGTCACGACAGAAAAACGCTGGAATGGTGGTTCCATTTCGAGTTTTGCCAACGCAGAGGTGAACCTTCTCACTAAGCGAACAGTGACATAGTTTTCCGCATGGACCTCTAGGTAAGTGTGGGGCAACAATAAGACCTGCCCCTCATTCGAGGAACAGGCCTTTTGTTTGCTGACGGTGCGCTAACAGCATGCACACCATTATTTACATCGCTACCCTTATGGTCGCTCGTGACACAAAGTACAACTCACTTCCGTACCCTTGGCAAGATAGATTGAGCCATCGTCATCTGTTTGAAAAGTTCGATCGACAGCAGTACGTGACAACCGGGTTCCTTCCAGATTTACACCGTGACAGCTTTGGCAACTGGCTGGGTCACGTTCAAAATAGTCTTCATGATCCTCATTCCAACGCGCATCATTGACGTTATGCATGCCATGCGGTCCAGCCAGGGTCAGCGGCAGGCTACCCGGTGTATGACAGCTGCTGCACTCTGTAATGGTGCCGACATAACCTTGAATCTGCTTGGCAGCAACATTGTCGTTGGCATCAGGATCCTCATTGGGCCATATGGCATGAGGGCTACCATGACAGGCCGTACACGCCATCTCACCATGACCGGCACTATTGCGATATAGGGCGGTATCAGACTCAGAAAAACGCTTGTTGTCAGCCAGCAATGGTGTCGCTGCCTTGTCGCCAGGATCGTAGGCCACGTACCTAACCATGCTGCTACCCTGATGATTCAAGGCATCGCCGGTATGACAGGACTGACATTTGGGCAGATCCTGCCAAGGCACACGAGTGCGGCCATCAGCCAATGGATATTGACCACCCACCGCCAGCATACCGCCATGGCAGTCCTGGCAGATCAGGCCGGCATTCGCCATAGCGCCACGAAAACACTGTGTCTGCTCACCAGGATGACAGTTGTAACAAGTGGTTTTGCCCGATTCGCGAATGATGGCATCAATGTTGCCAATTGGCAGGTTGCCATCCACTGTTTCGCCATGACGTTTGTGAATGGCATAAGACAGAAATGGCAATGAGTTTTGCGCCCCTTGCGGTCCACTACCTGCCAAATCCAACGCGGGTGAATAATGACATTGCGCGCACAGCACCGGCTGATTGTTGATCAACTGAGTATTATGCTTAGCATCGTGCAGCAACAGAATGTTCTCTTTATATTGCACCGCAGCCGCCACCGCGATACTCCACTCCACATTGCCATAACGGGCAGCCGTCGTGGCATCTGCGGCCACACCATCATTATGGTGACAATCGGCGCAGGCCATCTCTTCAGATACTGGCACCACTGTATCAATGCTGGTCAACACTTGGCCGCTGGCTTTATCAATCGCCTCGACCCTGAACATTGGATAGCTATTGTGCTGACCGAAGTCATCCCACGGTGTAATAGGTATACCGCTTGCCACATGACGTTGGTGGTGCTGCTCATAGGCAGCAAATAGCTGCGCCCCATTTGCCTGGCTCGGCATCTTGTTGCCGGTGAGACCCACATCCGGCTCAGGCGTAGCGCCAAACAAGGCACCGGAGTGATCCCAAAAATTGGTCTTGCCAATACTGGTGCTGTTGATAGAACCGCTGGCATCGGCAATAGCGTTGTAACGAACCTCGATACTGGCAGGACTCATCAACACCGGTTCACGACCCTTTCTCACCACCTGGGCTTGCAAAGTATTAAATGGGGGTAGAACAGAAAACACAGAATAATCTTCGTCCATGCAATGCATGCCAAGGTCGTTAACAGCAAATATCTGGTAATCACCACTGATCACGCCACCCGGGCCATCATTGCCGCCGTTGTCGGTGCTATCGTCGTCATCCTTGTCATGCTCATTTTCTTTATCTTCGTCCTTATCTCTATCGTTACCGGCAGAATAGTCACTATCATCGCTACCATTCCCGCGACCACAATTTTCTGGTGCATTTTTAACTTTACGTTTTTTTTCATCATCACCCGACCGCACCTCTACCCGACAAGGCACATCAGAGGTTTGAGCTAAAGAAAACGTCCACTTACCATTTTTTTTAACTTTAGTTTTGCCAAGCAAATTATCTCGGCTGGAATCATAGATAGAAACAGTCTTACCAGCATGACCTTTGCCCTTAACATCCAGCATGCCATCGTCACTGTCCCATTCCACTTTGATGATAGACAGTTCAGACGCGTGCCGTGACTCATTAGATTCAGAATCATCAGCGAGTCCAATTTGACAACCCAACGTCAGCAGAATAGCTGTCGTGGTTATCATGCCCCGAAATAAACTAGTGATACTCCCGGTATTCATGACCTGCCCTCCTTGTTTAAAACACCTAAAATCTTACTAAAACACAGCTACATTAATTGACGATTAAAATTTCATCACCACATCCCAGAACAACAAATACATTAACAAACTCTTAGCAGACAGACTTATACATCCACAGATAATCAAAGCTGCATAACTAAACCATTGAAAAACCAATACATAAAAAACTAAACAACCACCGGCTAAAGCCGGTGGTTGTTTAGTACGGGCTCTAGTTAAACTATGGATTACCGAATTTCAAAAGAGATATAATTACGCCACGATAACTGAGAATTTAAAAATTAACTGACATAACAAGCCAACATGAGAACAACCATATACACTTCAAAGCCATTCGCAGCCCCATCTGCTTTAACGATGCTTTCCAGACATCAGCTAGAGATGATGACGAAAAAACTAGAACGGCCATTTAAGGCGCTGCTCGATGACGAACAGATTGAAGCGCCGCGTGAAGCAGCTGAGATGCTATCCAATCTCTACCTGCCTATCGCTGATTGGCTGATAAAACGTGGCACGACATCGCCCCACTTCATCGGCATCAACGGTGCTCAAGGTTCAGGGAAGTCGACCCTCTGTAAGATTCTAGAATTGATACTCAGCGAGGGTTTTGGCAAGCGAGTCGCCACACTATCTATCGATGACCTTTATCTCACTCGTGCAGAGCGCGTAACGCTCGCCAAAACAGTTCATCCATTATTGATCACCCGTGGTGTACCCGGCACTCATGATATTGATCTTGGTCTGCAACTATTTCAACAGTTGCGTAAAAAACACGGTTCAGTCAAATTACCCTTGTTTGACAAAACACTAGATGATCGTGCGGATGAATCAAACTGGCCATGCATCGATTTACCGGTAGATATGGTTTTGTTTGAAGGCTGGTGTGTTGGCACAAAACCGCAAGCTGAAACAGAATTAGCTGCGCCTATCAACGCACTGGAACGTGACGAAGATGGTGATGGCCAATGGCGCCATTATGTCAATCGACAGCTCAGCCAACACTATCCGGCCCTATTTGAGCAATTACACACCTTGGTGATGCTGGAAATTCCTGACCTTGGCAAAGTCATGGAATGGCGATCACTACAAGAACAAAAACTGCGTCAACAAAAAGGTGACCATCATCACGTGATGGATGAAACAGCTATCAAACACTTCATCATGCATTATGAGCGACTGACCCGAGCCAACCTAATTGAAATGCCACAACGCGCCGACCTGCTATTAAAGCTGGATGAGCAACACCAAATCAGCGAGATTAGCACCTGCATAGCCCGTTGAAAAATCGGCTGATATTCACCCGCCTGAATGGAATGCGACTAGATCGAAACAACCATGATAGATCTTGTTGTTATTTTTCAAACAGCTAAATGAGCTGGATGAATGCACAATGCAGCCTTTTATAGACAAAGTGCAATTGACCTAATCTAGCTCGAAGCAAGTTCGTCTTCCTCGTGTTTGCGAGCCCAACCCCAATCTTCAAAGATCATATATAGCACCGGAATCAGAAACAGCACCATCACCGTTGTTGCCACCAAACCAAAGGCGATACTCGCCACCAACGGAATCAATACCTGTGCCTGCAGGCTAGTTTCCATCAGGATAGGAATCAAGCCAGCCACTGTGGTGGCTGAGGTTAATAACACCGCCCGAAAACGCGCGCGTGCGGCCTGACGTGCCGCATCAAACGGGCTCATACCCTCTTTACGATGCTGTTTGATAAAGGTGACCAATAAGATTGAATCATTCACTGCGATCCCTGCCAGTGAAATCATACCGAGTATGCTGGGCATGGAGAGCGTCAACCCCATCACAAAGTGGCCCCAAAAGACACCAATCAAAGCCATGGGAACGATCGCCATCACCAACAGGGGTTCACGATAACTGCGGAACTGAAAACTTAGCACGATAAAAATTCCTATCAAACCAATCGCCACCGCACGCAACATGGAGGCCGCAGTTTTGGCATCCTCTTGCGTTGAACCTTCGAACACGACATTCACATTCGGGAACTGTTTCTTAAGTTGTGGCAGAAATTTTTCCTGAGTATCTGCCAGGATCTCATTGGCGTTACCCAGCTCTGAATCCAGATTACCTTGCACGGTAATGGTTCGTTGGCCACCCACATGTTGAATACGCGAATAACCTCGTACCTGTTCAATCACCGCCACACTACTCAGTGGCACATCAGCGCCGTTAGGTGCACGAATGGTGAAACGTTCCAAGTCGATGATCTGATCCCTGTCTGCTTGTGCCAAACGCACGTCAATCTCATACGACTCTACCCCCACCTGAATCTCCGCCGCGGTGGTACCAAAATAGGCACCGCGTAATTGGGCTGCAATGGCGGTGGCATCCAGGCCAAGAGACAATGCACCCTCTTTAAGCTTCAAGGTCAATTCAGGTTTACCAGGGCGCAGATCATCATACAAATCACTGACACCGGCATAACCCGCCAGCCAGGCTTGCAATGCAATCGAGGCTGCCTTCATCTCATCCAGATCACCGCCTTGCAGTCGAATATCAATCGGCGCACCACCAGGACCATGGCCCGGCTCTTTAAAACTAACATTGATCACATCGGGCGGCAGATCACTCAGCTCGCGCCAACGGTTCAGCACATCACTGAGGCGGGCATCACGAATCTCGGCGCTGAGCAGGTCAACACTTATCGTAGCGATGTGTGGACCACTTTCGTTAGCATCCATATTCTCGCCAAACTTCACAATGACATTCTTGACCAAATCTTGCTGCTTAGGCTGGTGCGGTTTGAATTCCTGATTAAGCGCCTCAATGCTGCGTTGTAGTTCAGCCACCACCGCCTGAGTTTTATCAAACGGCGTGCCTTGCGGCAATAACACGCGGGCATCGATTTGATCACCATCAACTTCAGGGAAACCCTGAAACTTCAGCGCACCGCTGCTGGCCAGCCCTAAGCTGATCAGAAATAGTGTAATCACCAAGCCAAAACTCAAATAGCGCCACTCGATGGCCTTGTCAACAACCCGGCCGACCCAGTTTTCTCTGAAGTGTTCCAGGCCCGACTCGAAACGTACACGAAAGCCGCTAGTCTGCAGATTATGATGCGCCAATGAATGATGCAGATGGGCGGGTAATATCAAAAAGGCTTCAATCAAGGAAACCGCCAACACCGAAATCAATACAATCGGTATCACCTTTAACACCGAGCCTATTTCACCACTCAAAAAGGCCAGTGGTACAAAAATGGTTAAGGTGGTTAAGAATGATGACAACACCCCCGGTGCCACCTGCGAAGCACCATCCACCGCCGCCTGCAAACTGGACTTTCCTTTAGCGCGATGACTGGCAATGTTCTCAGCCAAAACAATGGCATCATCCATCAACAGGCCCAAAGCTACCAGCAGTGCCACCAGTGAAATCATGTTAATGGACTGGCCTAACAGGCCCATAAAAAAGAAACCGCCCAGAAAAGAGATGGGCAGGCCCACGGTTACCCAAAAGGCAAAGCGTGTACCGAAAAACAGCCACAGCGTCAGGCCCACCAGAATCAAACCCTGCCAGCCATTTTTGATAATCATGGTCAGACGGTCGTTGACCAGCGTGGCCATGTCCTGGGTGAGATATAGCGATACTGTGGGTGGCGTAATGGCTTGCTCTTGTTCCAGCGCAGTTTCAACTGCCGCAAACACCTCCAGGGTGTCTTCGCTACGGTTCTTAGTCACGTTGAGCAGGCAGGCACGTTCGCCGTTAAAAACCACCTGCGCCTCTTCATCGGCAAAGGTATCGCTAATGGTGGCGATATCACCCAGACGCAACACAGCACCACTCTGCCCTGCCACCACAATCAAATTCTCGAATTGCTGAGGTGAACGACGCTGCTCGGCAAAACGTAGTAACAGGTTTTGCTCGCTACCACTAATCTCACCTAAGGGTTGATCTAGGCTTTGACGACTAATGGTATCGGCAATGGCAGTGGCAGACAGGCCGTATTGGCGCAACGTATCGGCTGTCATCTCAATCCGAATCTGATGCTCGGAAAAACCACTAATAGCCACCTGGGGAATGTCACCGCGGGCCAATAATCGGCCCTTCAAGTTCTCGCAATACTGCTTAAGGTGGGCCGGGGTCATGGGGCCGGTGACGGCGATGGAGACCACCTGGTCGGTACGATTCAGTTCCTGCACCACGACCTTCTCGGCCAAATCGGGAAAGGTCGTTACCGCGTCAATAGCGGCGTTGATATCATCGAGGAAGATCTGCATATCGGCGCCTTCCTGAATTTCGGCTTTGGCAATAGCCATGCTCTCGCGGGCCTCGCAGCGCAGCTCATCAATATTACTAACCGTATCCAGCGCATCCTCTATGATGCGACAAATGCTGTCCTCCACCTCTTCAGCCGTGGCGCCGGGGTACGGCACCGTAATCTGCACCGTGCCGGTGGTGAACTCGGGAAAGGTCTCACGCTTCATGTCCGGCAACGACATCAAACCCATTACGATCAGGATGAGCATTAACAGGTTGGCCGCCGTGGGGTGACCGGCAAAGAAACGGATCATGGTCTATTCTCCCATGCCGCCGGCCAGGGATGCATTCAATAACGTCGCGACCTCCTGGTCTTCAACCGGTTGCAACAACATGCCGTCCACCGCTGGTATCAAATCCGAAATCACCACCTGCTCACCAGCGGCAATGCCCGATGCAACCGTGACAAACCCAGGCTGGCGCAAAAACAACGTCACCTTGCGCCGCTCCAGGCGTTTGTCTGCATTGATGACATAGACCTGATCGCCATGCAGGGCTTGGCGTGGAATAGCAATTTGCTCAGCATGAACCGAACCTTCCAGTAACACACTCACATACATACCCTTCACCAGCGGCGGACGTAACGGCGGCATGGCATTGGCGTAAGGATCATCCACGGTAACAACTGCACCCACCGTGCGGGTCTGCGGATCAATAGCCGCATCAGTACGGGCAAAGTTAGCATCCCAACTGATAACGCCACCATTGCTATTCAACTGCACGCGAGACTTTAATTTCAGCATATGCGGACCAGGCATCTCACCCTTGGCCATCATGGCCTTAATATCGATGGGCTGTACTAATTGAGCGAAGTGCTCCAGCGGAAATTGCGCCTCCACCTCGGCCTGGTCCATATCATCCAGCACCGCCAACACTTCACCGACGCGGATATATTGATCCAGCTCTACGTTCACCTCTGCCAGGCGGGCATTAAACGGTGCCTTGAGGATAGTGCGTTGTAGATTCAACTGCGCCTGCTCCAGCAGAGCGTGTTGTTGGGCCAATTGCGCCTGCAATACCGAGCGATCGGAAGGCAACAATTCAAGACTGTTTTTGATGTTTTGCAGCTGTTGCTTCTGTGCCAGATAAGTGCGTTCCTGCGCATCCAGCTGACTCTTTGAAACCGTACCTTGCTTAGCCAGCTGCTTGAGCCGCTGCCACTCTTTATTGGCAGAGTCGAATACCTCCTGCTCAATTTTCAATGAGACATTAAGATTGTTCTGCTGAGACGCCAACTGCCTCAGCTGCGCCTCAGTTGCCTGAATCGCCGCCTTGGCTTGGGCCAACGCCAGCTGATAGTCGGTGTCATCAATACGCAGCAGCATCTGCTCTTTTTGAATCACCATGCCAGCGCGAAACTGACTCGGCAACTCCACTACCCGCCCCTGCACCTGGCTAATTGCCGACCACACTCGCGTCGGCGTCACACTGCCATTACCCAGCGCCATAGGCACTACCTCACTGAGCTGCGTAGTAATAAAGCGGACCGGAGTGGCCTGCTCACCTTGTTCTTCACGGGGAGCACCTTGCTTGCCACCAGACATCAACATAAAGATAACAATGCCAAGGGCGATGGCGGGAATGATCAACAGGCGGCGTTTATTGTCAGTCATTGAGACGTCCTTTTCTCAAGGGGATAAGTATCAGTGTAGCCCTATTAAACAGAAGTTTGTGTTTCAGTTAGTAACATCATTCACCAAACTGAACTGCGCGTTTGCTAAATCCCGCCCGCAATTAAAGATCCCACCGAAAATGCCGATACAAATTTATTACCCGCAATCGACCCTTGAACGCTAGTGTTGGCGGCAATCTGTTGAATTGTGACCCTGGACACAAACGGTTACCGAAAGACAGTGCAATATATGAGATCAATTCAATAGCATATTGGCCACATTGAGCATTTACTAAGAAGCAAGGTCACAAATAGGAGTGAGAATGTATATTAAAAAATGCCAAATCGCCGCCATTTTTATGAGCTTTGGTTTGATCAGCACAGTGCAAGCCGAGCAGTCCTCATTCTCCACTAACTCTCAACCCTCTTTCCTGACCCAAACAAAACTTGCTGAGCAGGATCAAGCCACCACTGTCAATTTTGAATTCAACACTGACCAACACAAATCCAGCTTCGAACAGGTTCAATCAGCTGATGATGGCGATAATCGTATCAACGTGGCCATGAACATAGGATTACCGAAAAGAGACGAATTAAACCTTAGCGTTGGCGCCTTATCTTTAGAGTTTCCTGAGGATTCAAACAAATCTATTGATGTAGATATCCAGCCATTTTTTTATGTCGGCATTGGTAAACACTGGTAACACAGCCTTTCTCTCATTACGACAAATTGCAAATATTATCTCTGTAGTCCATAAAGCGACTAATCCCACAACAACCTAACTCGAAACGAACGTCCTTTCAGCTTGCCTTCTTGTAATTTTTTTAGCGCAGACTTTGCAGCGTCCCGACTAACAGCCACATAAGCGACGTTATCTGAAATCTGGATTTTTCCGACCTGTGTTCCATCAATGCCATTTGTCCCGGTCAGCGCCCCCAGAATATCGCCAGGCCTGAGCTTTTGCTTTTTGCCGCCGTCAATTTGTAAGGTTGTCATTGACGCTTTATAAATCGGCTTCTCTAACAAACTAAATGGTGGCAAAGGTTTAACATCAATAGTTTGACCAAGAAACGCCTCCAGTCGAGCAACTCTGTAAGCATCTTTTTCATTGTATAAAGTACAAGCAATACCTTTGCTGCCAGCTCGCCCGGTACGACCGATACGATGAACATGTACCTCCAGCTCACGGGCGATGTGGTAGTTGATGACGGCGTCCAGGGCCTCTATATCCAGGCCACGCGCAGCCACATCAGTAGCGACAAGTATTGAGGCACTTTTATTGGCAAACCGTATCAGGGTTTGATCTCTATCGCGTTGCTCCATGTCACCATGCAAGGCCACAGCACTAAAATGAAAACTCCTTAGCTCGTCGGCAACCTCCTGCGTCTCCTGTTTTGTATTACAAAAAACAACTGCAGATTCGGGGTGATACTGCAGCAGCAACAAACGTAAGGCGGTTAACCGATCAACATCGTCATCCACCTTATACAAATACTGTTGAATACTGCTGTTGTCATGGCTTGACGCCGCTTGCACAACAACCGGGTGGACCATAATTCGTTCTGCAATAAACTTTATTTGCTCGGGGTAAGTAGCACTGAATAACAGTGTTTGACGCTGCGACGGTATATATTCAATGATTGCATCCAGGGCTTCCTGGAAGCCCATATCTAACATCCGATCCGCCTCATCCAGCACAAGTGTGGTGGCATTATCCAACTTAAGCGTACCTCTACGCAGATGATCCTCCACTCGTCCCGGAGTTCCAACAATGACATGGGCACCATGTTCCAAAGAACCAACCTGTGGCCCAAAGGGCATGCCACCACAAAGCGTTAACACCTTAATGTTATGAATGGTTCGGGCCAGTTTGCGAATCTCTTTAGCAACCTGGTCAGCCAACTCCCGTGTCGGGCACAACACCAATGACTGCACCCGGAAACGCTTTACATCAAGTTTTTGCAGCAAACCCAAACTGAATGCCGCTGTTTTACCCGAACCCGTTTGTCCTTGGGCAATAACATCTTTTCCATCCAGAATATGAGGCAGACTCTGCGCCTGAATAGGCGTCATTGACTGGTAACCTAAGGAAGAAATATTTTTAAGTAGATCGGGATTCAGCTTAAGAGATGAAAAGGCGGTTTGGCTCAAGGGAGTAATCCTTTAGTAACTGAGGTTTAAAGCAACTACGGAGAGTGGCCAAAGGTTCGTTGCAACTCAAAAATTTGAAAAGCAGTATTTTGAAAGACTCAGCAGCTAAAAACTAAACGCTTGCCACTGATAATTAGCTCATTATCACAGCAAAAAAAAAGCCCCGCATCGCTGCGGGGCTTTTTAATGCTAAAACTCAGACTTACTGAGGAACAACATTTACTGCGCTAGGACCCTTGGCACCGGCTTCAGTATCGAAAGATACTGACTGGCCTTCAGCCAGAGATTTGAAACCAGTAGCTTGGATCGCTGAATGATGTACGAAAACATCAGCGCTGCCGTCAGCAGGAGTAATAAAGCCAAAACCTTTACTATCGTTGAACCACTTAACTGTACCTGTAGCCATTTTTAGTTACCTTCTTTTAAAAATTAAAAACAATGTATTAGTGTGCAGGTCACTGCTGAGATTACGGAAGAAATGCCACTCTACACTGCGAGGAACTACCGAAAATGCTACGAGACAAAAACTGCAACCCGACACATCCTATATCAAGCAGAGTCAATTAGCCAGACTTTTTTTCTGCTAAATATAACAATAATCACCATTGTCTTTCATCACCTTATGCCCCTAGCTTAGCTGCAAATAATATAGAACAAGCAGCTACATGCAATTGCCTAAGCCTGTAAACAAACCATTTATTTCAACAACATTAAAAACACATAATTAACAATTAGTTACGAAGCGTCAATATTTTCAATATGCCGACAATTGTAAAAAAACAACCAACCTGTTTAAACGTTGGCCATAGCTTTTCTGACAAATCATTTTATACCAGGCGCTTTACATGGCGCTTTATTAGACGCTGCATTGTAATGACTCATTGCCGTGCCCATACCACGCTGAAGCTTATCAATCCGGGTAGAGTGCGAAGGATGAGTAGAAAGAAATTCCGGCGGCGCCTTGCCTTCACCCTTACCCATGTTTTGCCAAAGCGTTACGCTTTGACGAGGATCAAAACCAGCCTTGGCCATTAGCACCTGACCAATCTCATCAGCTTCACTTTCATGCAAACGACTAAACGGCATCAACACACCAAATTTGCTGCCTAAACCTAGCAACCCCATGGCCTGTTGGCGATAGGCGGTGTTATTGGCAGACATCCAGTTTTCCAACAGCCCCAGGGTCTGCCCAACGGCAAAATTCTGCGAAACACGCTCGTTACCGTGATTTGCCAATACGTGCCCAACCTCATGCCCCATCACCGCCGCCAGTTGATCAGGCGTCGTCGCCACCAATAACAGACCTTTATAAACACCTATCCTGCCGCCCGGAAGGGCAAAGGCATTGACCGCTTCCTCATCAAACACCACCACCTCCCAGTCACGACTGGTTTTTTGCACTTCTGGCAACCGAGTGATGGCATCGGCAACACACTGAACATAATTATTGATAGCGACATCTTTAACGTGAGGTGTCTCCTGCTTCATCTGCTCAAAAGACTGCAAGCCCATAGAAACCATCTGTGACTCAGGCATAAATGCCAGTTGCTTGCGTCCGGTGGGTGATACCGCACAGGCAAACAAAGTCAGCGAGAGTAGAATTAGACTCAGTTTTTTCATTTTGTTACCTTTAAATTAACCGGCATTGATTTGCTATAGGCTCATTATCAACTGCCTTGCCTTTCAGTGCCAACTCTGGTTTCATACATTCCCGACTATTTTAATAAACTATTATTTTAGCTATTCGATGACTGCTGAGATATCAAAACATAGCCCCAAGAATCAACTGGTCCAAGCGTTCCAACAACTGCTGCCAGATGAAGCTGTGTTAACCGATGCGGAAGACCTGCGCCCATTTGAGTGTGATGGGCTATCAGTCTATCGCCGTCTGCCGATGGTGGTGGTATTACCGGAGACAGCCCAACAAGTGCAGACCATCATGCGCCTTTGCTTTAATGCCAAGGTGCCCGTGGTTGCCCGCGGTGCCGGCACTGGGCTGTCGGGTGGCGCACTGCCATTGGAAGACGGCGTGCTGCTAAGCCTGGCCAAGTTCAAACAGATTCTGGAGATTGATCCACAAAACGCCATGGCCACCGTCCAACCCGGCGTGCGCAACCTGGCCATCTCTGAAGCAGTGGCGAGCCATGGCCTCTATTACGCACCCGACCCCTCCTCCCAGATTGCCTGCACCATTGGCGGTAACGTGGCAGAAAATTCCGGTGGTGTGCACTGTCTCAAATATGGTCTGACGGTACACAACATCCTGCAACTCAAGATCGTCACTGTAGATGGTGAACTGCTCACCATCGGTGGCGAGACGCTCGACTCACCCGGTTACGACCTGTTGGCTCTGATGACCGGCTCTGAAGGCATGCTCGGAATTATCGTCGAGGTGACGGTGAAACTGCTGGCTAAACCGGAACGCGCCCAGGTGGTACTGGCAGCCTTTGACGACGTCAGCAAAGCCGGTCAAGCCGTGGGCGCAATCATTGCCGCCGGCATCATCCCTGCCGGACTGGAGATGATGGACAAGCTCGCCATTCAGGCCGCTGAGGATTTCGCCCACGCCGGTTATCCACGTGATGCCGAAGCCATCCTGTTGTGTGAACTGGATGGCAGTAATGCCGAGGTGTCGGAACAAATCATGACCGTGCGCCAAGTATTAAAACAGAGCGGCGCGACCGAAGTGCGCAGCGCCAAAGATGAAGTCGAACGGCAACTGTTCTGGAAAGGACGCAAGTCAGCCTTTCCTGCTGTTGGCCGTATTTCACCCGACTATTACTGTATGGATGGCACCATCCCGCGCCGTCAGCTGCCCAAAGTACTGCAATACATGAGTCAACTCTCGGATGAATATGGCCTGGCAGTAGCCAATGTCTTTCATGCCGGTGACGGCAACCTACATCCCTTGATTTTATTTGATGCCAACAAACCGGGCGAACTGGAACGCACTGAAGAGTTTGGTCGCAAGATTCTGGAGTTTTGCGTCCGCGTTGGCGGCACCATCACTGGTGAACATGGCGTCGGCATGGAGAAGATTGACCAGATGTGTGTGCAGTTTCACAGCGCCGAGCTGAGTCAGTTTCACGCCGTTAAAGAGGCCTTTGACCCGGAAAAGCTACTCAATCCTGGCAAGGCCGTACCCACCCTGCACCGCTGTGCCGAGTTCGGTGCTATGCATGTTCATAACGGCCAACTGGCCCATCCTGAGCTGGAGCGTTTCTGATGAGCAGTCAAAGCATCAGTGAATTATTGCAAACCCAAGTCCAACAAGCGGCCAATGACGGTCGTGCGCTCAATATTATTGGCAGTGGCAGCAAACACTTTCTCGGCCGTCAGTGTGAAGGCGCAACACTCGATGTCAGTAAACACCGCGGCATCATCGAATATGATCCCTGCGAACTGGTGATTACCGCCCGCGCCGGTACGCCACTAAAAGAGATAGAACAAACCCTGGCCGAATCAGGCCAGATGCTGGCCTTTGAACCGCCTCACTTCGGCGAACAGGCAACACTGGGCGGCACGATTGCCTGCGGCCTCTCCGGCCCTCGCCGTCCTTATGCAGGTTCAGCACGTGACTTTGTGCTCGGCTGCAAACTGCTCAACGGCAAGGGTGAGATCATGCAGTTCGGCGGCCAGGTGATGAAAAACGTTGCCGGTTATGATGTCTCGCGCTTGATGGCCGGCGCCTATGGCACACTCGGTGTAATGCTCGAGCTCAGCCTAAAGGTACTTCCTCGTCCGGCAGCCACTATAACGCTGTTTAATGAATGCAGCGAAACCGACGCCATTCAGTTCATGAGTAGCCTGCTAAGCAAGGCACAGCCCGTTGATGCAAGCTGTTATTACAAAGGGCAGAGCTATGTACGCATCTCAGGCAGCGAGCAATCTGTTATCGAGGCTCAAAAAAAGCTGTCTGGTGAAAATTTGAGCCAACACAGCCATTTCTGGCAACGACTGCGTGAACATGAACTGTCATTCTTTAACTCTGATAAACCACTATGGCGCATCATGGTCAAACCAGCCACAGCAGCACTGCCTATCGATGGTGAGTGGTTGTTGGATTGGGGTGGCGCGCAACGCTGGTTATACAGTGATGTCGATGCCTCGACCATTCGCAATATCGTGCAGCAACATGGTGGCCATGCCAGCCTGTTCAGAGGTGGTGATCGTAGCAACAATGTATTTCAGCCCCTGGCAAAACCCATGCAGCGGTTACAACAACGCATCAAGACAAGCTTTGATCCCAACACTGTGTTCAACCCCGGCAGAATGTACGCAGAGATTTAGACCCTAAGCATGCAAACCAGTATAGATCCTGAATTCAAACACAAGGAAGAGGTCGCTGAGGCCGATGAGATCCTGCGCAGCTGTGTGCATTGCGGTTTTTGTACCGCCACCTGCCCAACGTATCAGATCCTTGGTTCTGAACTAGACAGCCCCCGTGGCCGCATCTATCTAATCAAGGATCTACTCGAAGGCAAACAGGCCACAGAGAAAACACGCCTGCACCTGGATCGCTGCCTTACCTGTCGTTCCTGTGAGACCACCTGTCCTTCCGGGGTGCGTTACGGCCGCCTGGTGGAGATCGGTCGCAACATCATAGAAAAAAAGGCACCGCGATCATTTACCGACAATATGCTGCGCAAAGCCATGCTCGAAATTCTGCCCAACAGACAACGGCTAAGTCTTGCCATGAAGGCCGGCAGGCTGGTCAAACCATTCTTGCCTGCCCAATTGAAAAACAAACTGCCAGAGCAAAAACAGCCCCAGCCATTGCCAATTTCACAACACCAACGTCGCATGCTGGTGCTAGAAGGTTGTGTGCAACCCCTGACCGCCCCCAACACCAATGCCGCTGCAGCGCATGTTTTGAACAAGCTAGACATCTCGCTGATAAGCGCCGAAAAAGCCGGCTGCTGTGGTGCCATCAATCAACACATGTCCGATGCAGAAACAGCCAAACAGCTCATGCGCAACAACATTGATGCCTGGTGGCCCTACATCGAAGATGGGGTTGAGGCCATTGTCATGACTGCCAGTGGTTGTGGCCTGATGGTCAAAGAGTATGGCCAGGAATTGAAAAATGATCCAGCCTATGCAGACAAGGCAACACGCATTAGTAGTCTTTGCAAAGATCTAAGTGAGATCCTGCGCGAAGAAGACCTAAAGCAGTTTGCCAACATCGGCAAAGGCACCAAGGTGGCCTACCAGTCATCCTGCACCCTGCAACACGGACAAAAACTCAGCGGCGCAGTGGAGGCGATACTGCAAGACTGCGGTTACACACTGACACCCGTGGCAGACAGCCATATCTGCTGTGGCGCGGCGGGCACCTATACCCTGCTGCAGCCTGAGCTATCGCAACAATTGCTGAGCAACAAACTTGCCGCGCTGGAAAGCGGCCAACCCGATGTCATCGCCAGCGCCAATATTGGTTGCCAAATGCAACTACAAAGTGGCAGCAAGATTCCGGTAAAACATTGGATAGAGTTATTGGCATAGGGTGCGCCCCACGCACCTTTCTGCCAAACACAAATGGTGCGCACGGCGCAGCCTACGATAGAAACAACAAACAGAGAAAGAAGGAAACACCATGATCGCAAAATCTTTTCATCCACCACAACGCACCCTGATGGGTCCAGGCCCATCCGACGTCAATCCGCGTATCCTCGAAGCCATGTCACGCCCAACCATCGGCCACCTTGACCCTGTCTTCGTCGGCATGATGGATGAAATGAAGACGTTATTGAAATACGCCTTCCAGACTGACAACGAACTAACCATGCCGGTCTCGGCACCGGGTTCGGCCGGCATGGAAACCTGCTTCGCCAACCTGGTTGAGCCAGGCGACAAGGTCATCGTCTGCCAGAACGGCGTCTTCGGTGGTCGCATGAAAGAAAACGTCGAACGTTGTGGTGGCACCGCCGTCATGGTTGAAGACGAATGGGGCAAAGCAGTCGATCCACAAAAACTCGAAGATGCGTTACAGGCCAACCCGGACGCCAAGATCGTCGCCTTTGTTCATGCTGAAACCTCTACCGGCGCCCAATCAGATGCCAAGACCCTGGTAGAGATTGCCCACAAGCATGACTGCCTGACCATTGTCGATGCAGTCACCTCGCTGGGCGGCACACCTGTCTTGGTAGACGACTGGAAAATCGACGCCATCTATTCCGGCACACAAAAATGTCTGTCATGCACGCCAGGCCTGTCACCAGTCAGTTTTAGCGAACGCGCCCTGGAAAAAGTACGCAACCGCTCATCCAAAGTACAAAGCTGGTTCCTCGATCTAAACCTGGTAATGGGTTACTGGGGTGGCGAAGGCAAACGCGCCTACCACCACACCGCACCAATCAATGCACTATATGGCCTGCATGAGTCACTAATCATCCTCCAGGAAGAAGGCCTGGAGCATGCATGGGATCGTCATGCCAAACATCACCAGGCCCTCTGCGCAGGACTTGAGGCAATGGGACTGAGTTTTATTGTCGATGCCAAAGATCGCCTGCCACAACTCAATGCCGTCACCATCCCAGAAGGTGTCGATGAAGCCACTGTGCGCGCGACCCTGCTAAGTGACTACTCACTTGAAATCGGAGCGGGTCTCGGCGTAATGGCTGGCAAGGTCTGGCGTATTGGCCTGATGGGTCACGCCTGTAATGCACGTAACGTCTATTTGTGTTTGAGTGCGCTGGATGATGTATTGTGCCGCCAAAATGCACAGTTTGAACGTGGTGTGGCTGTTGCTGCTGCTCAAAAGGTGCTGGCTGCCTAACAAAACTTAGGCTCAGCAACACAATCACTAAGCGGGCCTTATAGGCCCGTTTTTTGTTGCTAATAGCTACAAACATCAGGATAATCCCCACTCGCTTATTTTCCATATTCTTAAGGGGGTTAATTTAATGTTACGTAAATCGTTGTTTGCGATATCTTTTCTAAGTCTGTCAGCCTTATTTACCAGCTCAGTCCAGGCTGAAATAAAGCCAATCCTAACAGCTGGTTTAGAACTTGGTGGAGAGGATCTGGTCACCACATCTAAAAGTGATCTTACTGCTGGTGGTGGGATATCGCTAGGTGCAGGTTTAAATTTTTCATCGACAGATTCTTCATTGAGCCTGCGCGCCCTGATATATTACCTGTTCGATACAGTTGAGTTCACCAGTCCAGATGGTGAGGCCTCTTTTGACGCCTTCCCA
>Ga0316207_10000854_pt1 | contig 42466 bp, 42 predicted proteins | sample 6weekpyrite_MG_FD_204943 | JGI IMG/M metagenome (GOLD analysis project Ga0316207, IMG submission 204943) | Microbial mat bacterial communities from mineral coupon in-situ incubated in ocean water Damariscotta River, Maine, United States -... | ecosystem: Environmental > Aquatic > Marine >... | reverse complement strand
TGAACGATTGTGGCATCCTTCTCTAGTTTATGTTTTTTAATAAATTTTAATGCTGCTTTTCTGTTTGAGCCACCGATTAATTGTAAGGTATAGTGTTTTGGGTTTTGCGCTTTAACCCAAGTAGTATCTTTTTCAGTGAGTGCGCTTTTGGGTGCAGTTTTTTTCTTTTTTTCTTGTATTTCTTCGGTTGGCTTCTCTTTTTTAGCGACAGTTTTCGGTTTATCTTGTAATTCCAGCTTAGGTTTTGGTGTTTCCTTTTTATCTTCTTTCTTTATCTGGGCAGGTATTTCAAGTTTTTTGGAAATAGTAGGTTTGTCTTGAGGTGGTTCTGATAGGATCGTTTGTTTATTTTTTTCAATAGTGGTATTGAGAGATAATTCTTGATTGTGATCGTCAATGGTAGCAATGTCTGAGTCTGCTGTGCTTAAATCAAACAAAGTATAAGCGATGAAAATAACAATTATGCCGCCTAGGCTACCGGAGGTATATTTTAATATTTTATTCGTTTTTTCATTTAAATTAATGACTGGCTTTTTGTTCTCATAATCTAACGCATATTGTGAAAATAGATGATCTGCGAGTTGATTTATATGAATAGGGAAGCCTTTGGAATTTAGGTATATTTTTTTTAATTGATCCTTATTAAAAGGCTCGATATATTCGTATCCAGATACATTGAGTCGGTGTTTAATATATGCTGAACTTTCTTTTTCGGTTAATGGTGGTAGTGGTAAATATTTGAGTGTACTTTCATTATTATCGGTAGGAATAATTTCAGATAAGGGGCTGGGAATATCTTGCCCAATGATAACGAGTCGAATGCTGGGTTGTGTGTTGGGCGTGTGACGAATTAACGACGCAAGGCTTGGAATCAAAGAGGGATTTAGTGCCTCAATGTCGTCAATATATACAATGGAAGTTAATCCCGCTTGGTGCATTGCCTCCAAGCGTTCTTGAATAGATTGCGTTTGAAATTCTTGATTTGAATGGCTGAGTTTTATGCCTAAGTCTTCAGTAATTTTTCTTATGAAAGCTTGGGCCGTGGTGTAATCCTTTGCATTCATAAAACAAGTTCGCCAGTTGTCTTTCGCTTGACGTATTCGTTGTCGAATGAGCGTTGTTTTCCCTAGGCCTTCAGCTCCTTGGATGAATAAAATAAGTTTGGTAAATTCCAGTAAATGAGAAACTTTTTTTAATATTATTTTTCGCCCTTCGTTTTCGTAAAACAATGTTGAGTTGAACTGATTGGAAAAAGGGTGGTGAGATAGGTCGAATTTTCCCACATAAACTGGCGTCATTTTTTCATTTAATTCATTGGAAAACTGATTCATCTTTTCTCTTTAATTACGGATTTTTAGGCTTTGATTGGCCTTCAACAAAGACTATGCGATAACCACGTTTTAATTGCGCATCCCGGATGTTTTCTAGCGCATTTTCAGCTTCTTGTATATCATCATAATGTTTCATTTGCACTCTACCTGAGGCCCCTTGAGCACCCCATTCCTTAGTTAACATCCAACCCTCAAATAAATCTGGTTCCAAGTGTATGTGATAGAACCTGGGAGGTTGATCTGGCGTAGGGGCGGTTTGCAGATAGATTCGCATTAGGTTAGTTGGCTGGGATCAAATAGTCGATTATATTCGGTAATTGCATAGCGGTCAGTCATGCCCGCTATGTAATCAGCAACAGCTCTAGCACGCCCAATATTTCCTTCTTCACGTTCCATTTTCTGTGCTTTCTTATGATGTTCTTCCGGTAGCAAAGCAATGTCGGTTAACAAGGCTTCAAATAATTTGTGAATAATATTTTTTGCCTTATTTGTCATGCGATAAACACGATAATGTGAGTATAAATTATTTCGTAAAAATTGCTTTAATTCCAGGGTTAAATCTTTCATATCATCGCTAAAAGAAATGAGCGGTTTACTTTGTTTGCGTACATCTTCTATGCAGTTGACGTTGGAATTAACCAAGTTATTGTGTGATGTTTCAATGAGGTCGCTAACTAAACGGTTGATCATACGGCGAATTATTTCATGAATTTGTCGGCGTTCTGATAATTCAGGATAGAGTTGAAGTACTTTTTCGTATTGTTCTTTGAATAGACGCACTTCTTGAAGTTGGTTTATGTTAATTAAACCCGCCCTTAAACCATCATCTACATCGTGATTGTTGTAGGCAATCTCGTCGGCTAGATTGGCCAATTGAGCTTCTAAACCGGCTTGTTGGCGATTGAGGAATCGTTCTCCTAATTTGCCAAGCGTTTTAGCATTTTTATTTGAACAGTGTTTTAAAATGCCCTCTCGAGTTTCAAAAGTCAGATTGAGTCCTTCAAATTCTGCGTATTTTTCTTCAAGGGTATCGAGAACACGTAGTGACTGAAAATTATGCTCGAAACCATTGTATTCATCCATGCATTGATTTAATGCTTCTTGTCCTGCATGACCAAAAGGGGTATGGCCAATATCATGCGCTAGTGCAATGGCTTCAGTAAGGTCCTCATTTAGATTGAGAGCACGAGCAATAGCGCGCCCTATTTGCGCGACTTCAATGGAATGTGTGAGGCGGGTGCGAAATAAATCGCCTTCATGATTTACAAATACTTGAGTTTTATATTCTAAGCGGCGAAAGCCAGTACAATGTACGATTCTATCGCGGTCTCGTTGGTATTCGCTGCGATGATTTGGCGGGTCTTCGTGGACCTTCCGACCTAGTGATTGCTCAGGATTTGCTGCATAGGGTGCAAGGTTTTGCATTAAGTCAGTGTCCCAATATTTTGTTGTTACTGATCAGCGCGTTTACTTTTTGTTTTTGAAGTTAAACATGCTGATTAGTTACTAATAACTCTGATATATTACGCTAAAAATGAATTCAATGTCTCATCAAGTACTGATTTTTCGTATTCGTCACTAATTATAGCGTTACCCAATGGTTTTAATAAGATTAAGCGGATTTTTCCATCCAGCGCTTTTTTGTCACGCAACATTAAATCCAGGAATTGTTGGCGACTCATATCTTTAGGTGGTTTACTCGGTAACTTAGCTTTTGTGATCAAATCTTTAGTGCGTCTAAGGTCATCATGATTAATCCAACCCAAACGATGTGATAAATCTGCAGCCATAACCATGCCTACAGCAACACCTTCTCCATGTAGCCAGTTTCCATAGCCTGTTGCCGTTTCAATTGCATGACCGAAAGTATGGCCTAAGTTTAATAAGGCGCGTTTTCCACTTTCTCTTTCATCTGCTGCAACGATATCCGCTTTATCCTGGCAAGAGCGCTCGATAGCATAAGCAAGACTTTCTGGATCTCTTGACAATAATTTATCTATATTGATCTCTAGCCATTCAAAAAAAGCGATATCGCCAAGTAAGCCATATTTAATAACTTCGGCGATTCCTGCCGATAATTGATTATCATCAAGTGAGTTGAGAGTTTGTGTATCTGCAATAACGCATTGGGGTTGATGAAAGGCGCCAATCATATTCTTTCCAAGTGCATGATTGACGCCGGTTTTTCCACCAACTGAAGAATCTACCTGTGAAAGTAAGGTGGTTGGAATTTGAATGAAATTTACTCCTCGTTGATAACTTGCCGCAGCGAAGCCCGTCATATCGCCTACAACACCACCACCCAATGCAACGAGTGTTACACTTCGATCACAATGATGTGTTAATAAAGTTGTGTAAATTGTATTTAATACATCCAAATTTTTATATTGTTCGCCATCGGGCAGAATGCAAACCTGCACTTCAAAACCGGATAACATGTTTTGGATGTTTTTTAGGTAGAGCGGGGCAACGGTTTCATTGCTGACAATGACAACCTGTCGACCTGAGATGTATTTTCTAAGTAGTTCCGTTTGGGTAAATAAATTTTCGCCAATAAATATGGGGTAACTTCTATTTCCTAAATCTACACTGAGTGTTTTCATTTATGTTCTCTATTTTTCAGAGTTTCTCTAGTAATTGGGTAATTTCAGCTGCTATGTCGCGCAGGGGCTTTTGGTTAGTCTCATAGATTAAATCTGCAACTTCTTGGTAATAGGGTTCGCGTTGTTCCAGTAGCTTAGCCAATACTTTTCTAGGGTTTTCGGTTTGTAATAATGGGCGATTTCGGTCTTTTGCCGTGCGTTTTAGTAATTGATCTAATGGTGCTTGTAGATATATGACAAAACCGGTTCGTTTTAATAATGCACGATTTTTCGCTGAGATAATCGCTCCACCACCCGTGGCGAGTATGGTGTTGTTTTTTTGAGTGAGCTCTTCCAGAATTTGTGTTTCGCGTTTTCGGAATCCAATTTCACCCTCTAGCTCAAATATTAGTGGAATAGATGCGCCGGTTTTCTGCTCAATTTCGTAATCACTGTCAATAAATTGCTTATTCAGAATCTCAGCAAGTTTATTTCCAATGGTGGTTTTTCCCGCACCCATAGGGCCAACAAGAAAAATTCGCGAAGGAATCCTGTGCTTACTCAATGTCAGGTCTGCTTTTTCTGAATGATAATATTGTGATGAATTATAAGGCGTGAAGGCCGCTTTGTGAACACAATGCTTTGCCGATGCGCAAAAAAAAAGCACTTAAAAGTGCTTTTTTAGATAATAACGATTTGATTATAAAATTACTCGAGCTTTAAGCGTTCTTTGAGTATTTTTGGTGTCACAAAGATAAGCAACTCGTCTTTTTCATCAACTTTTGAAGTTGAGCGGAATAACCAACCTAAAAAGGGTATATCGCCGAGTAATGGAACCTTACGTTTTTCAGTTTTTTGAACATGCTCAAATATGCCACCTAGAACAACGGTTTCACCATTATCGATTAACACCTGAGTTTGAACTTCCTTGGTATCGATACTTGGGACACCACTAAAGACTTCACCAACACTATCTTTTGTGACACGAAGATCGAGAATAACACGATCATCCGGTGTAATTTGTGGCGTAACCTTCAAGCTAAGTACGGCTTTTTTAAATTCTACTGTAGATGCGCCACTTGAGCTGGATTGTAGGTAGGGGATTTCTGTCCCTTGTTCAATCAGTGCTTCTTTTTGATTTGAAGTAATGACACGTGGATTCGAAACGACTTCCCCTTTGCCTTCAGTCTGAAGCGCTGTTAACTCAAGATCCAGCAACCCTGTATTCGTTAGCATTCCGATGGCGAAACTACCAGGATTTAGGTCAGCATTAACAGGAAAGTTAACATTAAAATCTCGTGTTTGGGACAATACTTGAGGCGTATTATTCAGTCCTAGAGAAGTGCCTGAAACCATAGCGGTGTTATTGCCAGAGGTTTTGGCACCGCGAACGCCAATTTTTGAACCCAGGTCACGACTGAAGCCATCATTGGCAATGACGATACGAGACTCGATTAAGACTTGTCGAATAGGTATATCTAAACTAGTGACTAACTTACGGATTTCAGTTAATCGGTCAATCGTATCGCGAACAAGTAGTGTGTTGGTTCTTTCGTCAACAGTCACGTTACCGCGTTCTGATAATAAAGAATTAGTATCTGATTTTAGTAATTCAGATAAGTTAACGGCTTTTGCGTAGTTAACTTGGATTAGCTCTGATCTTAAAGGTGCTAATTCAGATAATTGTTTTAATGCCTCTAATTCGAGTTTCTCTCGTGATGCAATTTCATCACTTGGCGCGACTAACATAACGCTACCATTTTTACGCATGGCAAGACCTTTGGTTTTTAATATGATATCCAAAGCCTGATCCCAAGGGGTGTTTTTCAAGCGTAAAGTAATGTTGCCCTGAACAGAATCACTGACGACAACATTCAAGCTAGTGAAATCTGCTAATAACTGCAATACCGCACGAACTTCAATATCCTGGAAATTCAATGATAATTTTTCGCCGGTATATTGCGCTTTTTTAACCGTTGCTTTTTGTGCTGCTGTTAACGGTTTAATGTCAATGGTCAAAGTATTGTCTGATTGGTAAGCTAAATGCTCATAATCACCGGTAGGTGTGATAATCATTTTTGTGTTTTCACCATCTTGAAATGTATCGATGGATTTAACCGGTGTTGCAAAGTCAAGAACATCCAAGCTTTGTTGTAATTCATTGGGCAAATCTGCATCGAGAAATTCAACCAGAATTTTTCCAGTTTCTTCACGAATGTCAGCAACAATGCTGGCCTCAGTAAAGCTTACAACGATTCGACCTTCTCCAGAGTCACCTCGACGAAAATCGATATCTTTTATGCCTTTTTCTGTTGCGGTTGAAAAACTTGCTGTGTTACCTGTTTGAGTTAACGTTGGTGCTTGTTCTGCAGTTCCGCTGCCTAAAGTAAGAATGAAATCATTGCCACTAATGCGAGAAGTATAATTGACTTGCTTCACCAGATTAATGACGATACGTGTTCTAGCACCTGCTTCAATAGCGGCAATAGATTTAATGTTTCCCATACCTACGCGACGTGAGCGCCAGGATAATTTATTTTTTGTGTTGGCAAAATCTAGTGCAATTCGTGCCGGTTCATCTACCGTAAAGCTATTTGGCTCGGCAAAATCACCTGATAGCGAAAATGTGATTTGCACTTGGTTGCCGGGCATAGAACTGAAATTAATGTCTTTTAGTGTTGCGGCTTGCAAAGCAAATGAGGCTAAAAATAGGGCGAAAAATAAAGTGACCCATCGAGTCAGCCTAATATGTAATTGACTCATATTGTTTCTTCCATGGTTCTTTAAGTTTGGTTGATAACTCATGCGTTTATTCCTGGCAGCTTAATGAGGTTTATTCAGATATTGCGAGTTTATTTGGCCGCTCGATCCAGCCTCCTAATCCGTCTTGTACAATTTCTTTTAAATCAATTTTTGATTCAGTGATTTTAAGGATCTTGCCATTGTTTTCACCCATATAGTTGCCTTTTTTAACACGAAAAATACTACTGTCAGGGGCTTTTACGATGGCCCAATTTTGGCCATTGTTATTCATTATTCCAACCATAACTAGCGTTTCCAGGGCATATTTTTCCAAATCTTCTTTGTTTCGTACGGTATTGGGTTTAATGCCATTTGATGTACGTTTTAATGCAATGGTTTTAACTAGAGAGATTGAAGGTTTAAAGGGATCACGTTTTTCAGATACCTGATAGTGATAGCTTTCATAGGGAATAATTTCAGGTAATGCTTCAACTTTTCCCATATATTTTTGCTTGGTATCAAGTGCATATTGGTTTAAATCACTCATACTGTTATCGGCACAGCCCATGACTAACAATATTATCGATGCTAGTAAAATTGCCCCTGAAATCCGCTGAGTTGTGTGGGTTGTGATTTTGCCGCTCATTTTTTATTACCACTGAGTTCGTTGAGTTCCCCTTCGTCAAGGTAACGATAAGTATTGGCATTTGCCTTTAGCATTAATTCATTGTGATTGCGTTTTTTAGGGTCTTTTTTTACTTTCGTAATTGTAAAATCATGAATTGTCACAATACGAGGTAGGCTAGAAACACTGCTCATAAATTTTCCAAACTCGTGATATTGTCCTTTGACGGTTAAATCAATGGGTAACTCAGCGTAAAATTCTCTGGGCTTTTCAGCTTGCGGTTTGAAATATTCAAATTCCAGGCCGTTAGTTAAGCCTGTTTGTGTAATGTCAGTTAACAAGTCGGCAACTTCTGTCTTGCTCGGTAATTGGCTCAGTAGAGAACCAAAGGTTTTTTGAATGTCTTTAAGCTGAGTTTTGTAACTTTCTAAATTGGCGGCTTTTGCCTGTTTAATTTCGAACAGTTGTTTCAATTCTGCTTCTTTCTTTTGACTTGCTTCGAGTGTGCTAATTTGATCACTAGTGTCTAATAGATAACCGGCAACGAGAATAATAATGCAAACAAACAGTATGGTTAAAACTTTGGGTAACATTGCCCAGTTGCCAACATTGCTGAAATCTAGATCAGCTAAATCTATGTTTTGTATGCTCATTGTGGTCGGCTCCTTTTAACTTTGAGAGAAAACCAGCTAGCGTTTGGAAATTCCTTTTTATTCGCTTCAATGACAATGAGCTCGGGATCGGCAAGCCAGTCTGATTTTGCCATGTTGCGCATAAATGAAGAAATGCGTGAATTAGATTCTGCGATTCCTTCAATAGTAATGTTTTCACCAGCTTGTGAAACTTTTAACATCTGTGCACCTTCTGGTATGGCAAGCACTAGTTCTTCAAACAAATGAACTATTTCAGGCCGACTTTTTTGGAGCTTTTGAATGACCTCCATACGATTAAGTAAGCGGGCTTTTTCAAGTTCCAAGGTTTTGATGTCAGCAATTTGTTTGTCTAAAACGGCAATTTGTTGGATAAGAAATTTATTGCGTTGGTCTTGGAAGGCTGCACGTTTATCCATTTCCATATGTACTGCAAAACCAAGGGCCAATGTAACAAGTGCAGCCAGTCCCATAGAGATATAAAATCGTTTTTCTCGTTCCTGTTTGAGGGATTCTCGCCAGGGAAGTAAGTTAATCCTAGCCATTAGTCGAAACTCCTTAATGCTAGACCACAAGCAATCATTAAGGCTGAAGCATCATCACTTAAGGCTTGAGCATGCACTTTAGGCGATAAAGTCATTGAGGAAAATGGATTTGCGATAGAGGTTGGAATACCGACTCGTTCAGCGACAAGTTCGTCTGCCCCTTGAATGGCGGCACAACCTCCAGCTAATACCAGATGATCAATGGCATTATGTTGGCTAGATGAAAAAAAGAATTGCAATGAACGGCTGACTTGTTGGGCCATGGCTTCTTTAAAAGGTTCTAATACTTCCGGGACATAGTTGTCGGGTAGTCCACCTTGCCGTTTAGCTAAACCTGCTTCCTCATAGGTCAGCCCAAAACGTCTTTGAATTTCTTCTGTCAATTGTCGGCCGCCAAATACTTGCTCTCTAGTATAGATAATTCGTTGGTCTTGCAGCACGTTGAGCGTTGTCATCGTGGCGCCAATATCAACAATAGCCACAGTTTTGCCAAATCCGTGTTCCGGTAGTTGAGATGATATTAAAATGACGGCGTTTTCTAAAGCGTAGGCTTCGACATCGACAATTTTTGCTGTAAGGCCGCCAAGTTCTACCGCAGCAACTCGAGCGTCAACATTTTCAGCGCGGCAAGCAGCAAGTAACACATCGACCATGTCAGGATTATCTTCATTGGAACCTAGAACTTCGAAGTCCAGGGCGACTTCCTCTAAAGGATATGGAATGTATTGGTCTGCTTCTAATTCAATCTGGCTAGCCATTTCTTCATCATTTAGTGCAGCTGGCATGGCGATTTCTTTAGTAATAACGGCTGAGCCTGCGACTGCGACTGCGCATTGCGTCACTTTACTACCTGATCGACGTAGAGCTCGTCGAATGGTTTCACCAACTGATTCAATATCAGTGATGGTTTTTTCAACAACAGAGTTCGGTGGAATAGGCTCAACTGCATAGCCTTCTACGCGAAAACGATTATTTTGTTCACTAAGTTCTAGTAATTTGACGGCTGATGAACTGATATCGAGTCCCAGCAGTGTCGATTTTTTTCCTTTTAATAAATCAGCAAATCCCACGCTATATATTCCCTTAAAAGCTAAGTTGCTACCATTATTTCAACATATCGGTATGCACTTAGCGAATGCTTAGTAAAAAACTTTATTACATAAAGAATGCTATTATCTTGCCGATGCAGATTATGTCATTATTCGGCTGAATTCTAAATTAGTTTAATAATGATTGAGTTATCGTTACTTTAGTCGTATTTTATCAGGTTGATTGTGACAATTTTTGTCACTTATGATAAGAAAATAAACAGCAAAGATGTTATAAGTAAATTTTATTCCATTGTTTGATTGTGAATCAAATTGCTTGAACCTGGTCTATGTTATGCTCTGACCTAAGTTACATTGGAAAGATGATTGTAGAATGATTGAACCAAAATCGACTGAAACCCCCGACAAGCCAAAAACTTCCAAAACAAAAAAACTAAGTAAGTTTATTATTTATTTATTGCTTATAGGTAGCATTATAGGTGCTGCCGGGGTAGCTGCAATATACTTATATATATCACCAAACTTGCCTTCGGTTCAGAGTTTGAAAGATGTGCAATTCCAGGTGCCCCTAAGAATCTATTCTGCGGATAATAAATTAATGGGCGAATTTGGTGAAAAACGTCGTTTGCCACTGCGCTATAAGCAATTTCCTGAGCATTTGGTCCATGCTTTTTTAGGTGCTGAGGACGATCGTTTCTTTGAGCACCCAGGTGTGGATTATCATGGCTTATTACGTGCGGTAAAGGTGATGGTGACGACCGGCCAAAAGGCTCAGGGTGGTAGTACAATTACCATGCAGGTGGCGCGAAATTTCTTTCTCAGTACGGAAAAAACCTTTTTACGTAAATTTAGTGAGATCCTGCTAGCGTTGCGAATCGAGCAGGAGCTAAGTAAAGAGGACATTTTATCGTTATATTTGAATAAAATATATCTTGGCAATCGTTCCTATGGTGTTGGAGCTGCAGCAAGAGTGTATTACGGGAGAGATATCGATAAGTTAAGCATTGCTGAAATGGCAATGATTGCGGGTTTGCCCAAAGCCCCATCACGTTACAATCCTATTGTTAACCCTGAGCGAGCGCTGATTCGGCGTAATTATGTATTGCGAAGAATGCTCGAACTTGAATTTATAGACGACGCCATGTTTAAGACAGAAGTCGCTCGTCCAGTCACCGCAAAATTGTCATCCAAAAGTATTGAACTTGAAGCTCCTTATGCGGCAGAAATGGTGCGCAAGGAAATGATTGAGCGTTATGGAGACGAAGCCTATACCGGTGGCTATACCGTCCATACACGTATTGTTTCTAATTTACAGATTAAAGCAAATGATGCAGTTAGATATAACTTGTTAGCTTATGAAGAACGACATGGCTATCGAGGCGCAGAAGACCATTTGGATACCATAGATTATTCTGAGCCGGAAGACTGGCAAAAAATGCTTCGTAAGGTAGAAGATTATCCATTGCTAGAAGCGGGCGTCGTTATTGAAGTGAACGAAGATTCTGTATTGGTTTATCTTGAAAATGGCAAAATTATTCATGTTTGTTGGAAAGGGCTAAAGTGGGCAGCACCCTATGTTAACGGTAATATTATCGGTGCTAAGCCAAAAAATGCTTATCAAATCCTTTCTGAAGGCGATGTGATCCGTGTTTATGATGCAGGTAAAGGTCGATGGAGTTTGGGGCAGATTCCTGAAGTTAGTGGTGCCATTGTTTCTCTCGATGTTAAAAATGGTGCTATTCAAGCCATTGTTGGCGGGTATGATTTTTATCGAAGTAAGTTTAATCGTGCTACCCAGGCAAAACGTCAGCCGGGATCAAATATTAAACCTTTTGTTTATTCTTCTGCGTTGGAAAAAGGTTACACTGCCGCAAGATTGATAAATGACGCACCGGTGGTTTTTAACGATCCCGGTCTTGAAGAAGCTTGGCGGCCAGAAAATTATAGTGGAAAAATCTATGGACCGACACGATTGCGTGAGGCATTGGTAAAATCCAGAAATCTGGTATCGATTCGGATTTTGAGAGACATCGGGATTAAATACGCCATTAATTATGTAAAACGGTTTGGGTTCAATGCGAAAGAATTGCCACGTGATCTTTCGCTAGCATTAGGTAGTGCTTCACTGACACCACTGGAGATTGCTAGAGCGTATGCGAGTTTTGCTAATGGTGGGTATTTGATCGAGCCGCATATCATTGATCGAATTATCGGACCAAATACAGAACTTTTATACCAGTCTAATCCACCCACAGTTTGTCCCAAATGTGAACAGGCTATTGCTGCTGAAGAGATTGAGGATGATCCTTCAGGAGAGACTGAAATGATATCGCTAATGGAAAGTGAAAACGCTGGTGAGGATCAAGCTGTTGTGAATTTAGCAAAGCGGATTGTACCAGCCGAAAATGTTTATATAATGACAACTATTTTACGAGACATTGTGCAGCGAGGAACTGGACGGCGAGCAAAAGTGTTGAAGCGAAATGATCTTGCTGGTAAAACCGGTACGACTAATGATCAGCGTGACGCTTGGTTTTCTGGATTTAATGGGGATGTCGCAACGACTGCTTGGGTGGGGTTTGATGACTCAACTCCTTTAGGTGATCGAGAGACTGGTGCTAAAGCAGCATTGCCCATGTGGATAAATTACATGCGTGAAGCGTTAAATGGATTACCAGAAAAACCTTTAATCCAGCCGGCGGGAATTGTGACTGTTAGGATAGACCCAGAAAGTGGAATGCTTGCTGGATCTGATTTTCCTAAAGCTATTTTTGAGAGTTTTCGAAAGCAATATGTGCCTAAGCAAACGGCGGAATTAAAATTTTCCATTAAAAGCGATAGCAGAGAGGAAGATTTTGATATGCCTGAACAATTGTTTTAGCGGGTATGCGACAGCAGATTATACAGCAAGCCGTGCGCTTGCTAGCTGAGGGTGTGGAAATCGATTATTTTGCAGCAAAAAATAAAGCGGCAAAAAAGTTAGGTTATCGCGGTCAGCAAGATTTACCGAGTAATTCGGAGATTGAAAACGAATTAAAAAAGTATCTCTCTATTTTTTACGCTGAAACTCACCCTGCTGTTATTCGAGAAAAACGCTCTGAAGCATTATCTGCAATGCGGTATTTTGAGCAGTTTGAGCCACGTTTGGTCGGTGCAGTATTAGAAGGAACTGCGACGGAAAATAGTCCTATTGAAATTCAATTGTTTGTTGATTCGTTAAAGGACGTCACCTTTTTCTTGATGGACAAAAAAATACCTTATGAAATGAGTGAACGTCAAATTCGTGTAAGTAAGCGTGAATCCAAACAAATTCCAGTGATTTATTTTTCAGCCGGTGATAATGATATAGCGCTTAGTGTGTTTCCCTACAAAGAGATAAAACAAAAACACTTGAGTCCGGTATCGGGATTGCCTGAACAACGAGCGTCGATTAAAAAAGTCCAGCAGTTATTGAGCGAATGATTATATATCCAGCTGTTTGAATGCAAGTTAGATATACCTTAATAATTTTACGGTCGAAATTTTTGCATGAATATCTATAATACCGAATAAAATGATAACATTTTATCAGCAGTAGTTTTATTATTAATGGAGAAGGAAAAATGACAGCATATACTTGTGATGTGTGTGGAATGAGTATTGGTACAATGACTTGCGGAAAATGTAGTAAAGAGCTTGTACACAGTACGATTAAAACTGACGATGGTCAGACTGTTCATGTGTCAGAGTGTCCGGATGGGCATGGTAAAGTGAAATCACCCATGTGCTGCGGCAAAGACATGACCTGTTCTGTTTAGTTCGCGCATTCATCTTTTGCCTCAGGCGCGCCTTTATTGCGCACTCAATTCGGTCACATATTATTATATGCTCCCTCATTTCGTACGAAATAAAGCCACGCCTGAGACAAAATCTAAACGCGCTAAGTTATTAAGAATGTAGTTTTAAAGTTTTTTACTTTGTTAGGTGTACCGTGTTGGGTAGGTTTTCTCTGATGATTTCTTCTAAGGCCATTAATGTTTGTGGTTGGGGGAAGCTTTTTCTGTAAGTCATGCGGACTCGTCTTTTTGCATCGGGAATTTCTAGTTTTCTTGCTATAACACCTGAAGCTGTCATCCAGCCACCGTGTATGGATAATGCGGGGACCAATGTACAGCCATAACCTGCAGCAACAAGTTGCACTAGTGTTTCCAGGGTAAATGCACCCAGAGATTCCATAATACCCTTACGGCGTTCTTTGAGGCGGCAGACTTTCATGACTTGTTTGGAAAGACAGTGCATTTCTGAAAGCAATAATATGTTTAATGTGCTGAGATCTTTAGTTGTGATTTCATCTTTTGTATAGAGCGGATGGTTGCGAGGGTGAATTAGCCAAAAGGGTTCATCGAATAGTTGTTTTTCGGCTAATCCATCTTCTTCAGTCGGTGTGGCAAGTAAGGCGACATCGATCTCGTGATTTTTAAGCCGTTCTTCTAAGGTATTCGTAGTTTCCTCAGTCAGTATTAACTCCATTTGTGGATAGCGTTTCATCAAAGGCGCTAATATCAAGGGGGTTAGATAGGGGCTTAGCGTAGGAATAACGCCAACTCGTAGAACCCCGGCGAGTGGGTCTCTGTAGGCTTTTGCTGTTTGATTTATCGCCTCGGCTTGTTCTACGCATTTACGTGCGTGGCCTATTATTTTTTCTCCCACGGTTGTTATGCGGACTGAGCGATTGTTGCGCTCAAACAAAATAATCCCCAGTTGTTCTTCGAGTTTTTTTATTTGGCTGCTCAGTGTGGGCTGGCTGACATAACAACGTTTGGCAGCTTCGCCAAAATGGCCGGTTTCTGCAACAGCGATGAGATATTTAAGATCACGTAAATTCACGGTAACTACCCAGTGTAACTGGCTTTTCTCTCAGAATTTTCTTTATACTCTTAGCGGATACTGATCATGAATCAATTGATAGCTACTGTCAATTGAAATTATAGTAATAATCGATTAGAGTAATTTATGGAATAGGTCTATAGTTCGATGTGCTTTAAGAAGCATAAAACCAATATATTGGAGGAAACCTAATGGATTTGAAAGGTAGTAAAACTGAACAAAATTTGAAAGATGCTTTTGCTGGCGAATCGCAAGCAAACCGTCGTTATCTTTATTTCGCTGCTAAAGCTGATGTTGAAGGGTATAACGATGTTGCGGCATTATTTCGCTCAACAGCTGAAGGTGAAACTGGCCATGCACACGGTCATTTAGAGTATTTGGAAGAAACAGGTGATCCTGCGACTGGTTTGCCCATTGGATCTACTTCTGACAATCTAAAAGCAGCAGTTGCTGGTGAAACTCATGAGTATACAGATATGTATCCAGGCATGGTTAAGCAAGCTCGTGAAGAAGGTTTTGATGAGATCGCTGATTGGTTTGAAACATTGGCCAAAGCAGAGCGTTCACATGCTAATCGTTACCAAAAAGCATTAGACGAACTGGATTAAGTCGTATTGATTTATCGGGGCGGTTTCGCCCCGATTTCTATTTTACTGATAACAAGGTATAAGCGAGGAGATTGGTAAATGGCAACACGAGAAGGCAATTTGGAGGCGCCAACACGGCATGCCATAGATTGGAAAAACCCAGAATATTATGACGAGAGTGCTGTATTTAATGAAATGGAGCGGGTATTTGATCTTTGTCATGGGTGTCGCCGTTGCGTCAGTTTATGTCAGTCATTTCCGACTTTATTTGACTTGGTTGATGAGTCTGAAACCTTTGAAGTCGATGGAGTAGCCAAACAAGATTACTGGAAGGTCGTTGATCATTGTTATTTGTGTGATCTCTGTTACATGACCAAATGCCCTTACACGCCACCTCACGAATGGAACATCGATTTTCCTCATTTGATGTTGCGCGCTAAAGCGCTGAAACTTAAAAAAGGTAATATTACAACGCGTGACAAGATTTTAAGTAGTACAGATGCAGTGGGTAGTCTAGCAGGAATTCCTGTGGTATCTGGGGTTGTTAATGCTGCCAATAAGGCGAAGCCTACTCGAAAAATACTCGAGTCTGTTTTAGGTGTTCATGCCGATGCGCGTGTGCCTGAATATCATTCTACAACATTGCGTTCAAAGTTAAGCAATAAAGTTGCAATTTCAGCCGAAGGAGAATCCGCTGGTCCAACGAAAGGCAAAGTAGCGATGTTTGCTACCTGTTACGCTAATCGCAACGAGCCAGTTATTGGTGAAGATTTGGTTGCAGTTTTTGAGCACAATGACATTCCAGTGACTTTCGCACCAAAAGAACAATGCTGTGGTATGCCAAAATTGGAACTTGGTGATTTAGAAGCGGTTGAAAAGGCCAAGCAGGCAAATATTCCAGTACTTGCTAAATTGGTTGATGAAGGATGGGATATTATTGCTCCGGTTCCTTCTTGCGCTTTAATGTTTAAACAGGAATTACCTTTGTTATTTCCTGAAGACGCAGATGTTAAAAAAGTAAGTGATGCGATATTTGATCCATTCGAATATTTAATGCATCGACATAAAGCCGGTAAGCTCAAAACAGAATTTAAAAAATCCCTAGGTAAAGTTGCTTATCATGCAGCTTGTCATCAACGAGTACAGAATATAGGGGCAAAAACCCGGGATGTGTTGGCGTTGATACCCGATACCACTATTGATGTTATTGAAAGATGTTCCGGTCATGATGGAACCTATGCAGTTAAGAAAGAGTTTCATGAAGCATCCATGAAAATTGTGAAACCCGTGGTCAATCGAGTTAAAAAAGCCAAAGCCGATTATTATGGAAGCGATTGCCCTATGGCTGGGCACCATATAGCAGAAGGTATGGCTGATGGCAGCGAAACAGATCATCCCATTAGTCTATTGCGAAAAGCCTATAGCATATAGTTAAAAAATCAGTTGAGCTGATTTTTAAAGAATTAGGAGAAAGAAATGAGCAAACTTACGCATGAAGATTTATACAGCTTGGAGGAATATTCGCGCATAAGACCAGACTTCCGTGAAAAAATTATCGCTCATAAGAAAAATCGCCGGGTGGGTGTTGGTAAAGATGCTGCGGTTTATTTTGAAGACGCTTTAACGATGCAATATCAAGTACAGGAGATGCTACGCATTGAACGTATTTTTGAGCACGAAGGAATTCAAGAGGAATTGGATGTCTATAATTCCTTAATTCCTGATGGTATGAATTGGAAAGCTACCTTTATGCTGGAATACAATGATGTAGAAGAGCGGAAAGCTGCGCTAGCTCAACTGATTGGTATAGAGAAAAAACTGTGGGTTCAAGTTGAAGGTTTTGACAAAGTTTTTGCTATAGCGAATGAAGATTTGGATCGTGAAACAGAAGAAAAAACGTCCGCAGTACACTTCGTTCGTTTTGAATTGAGTGCAGAAATGGTTTCGGCAGCAAAGCAGGGTTCGCAAATTAAGGCAGGAACAGATCACGCGAATTATCAGGAAGGGACTATTATTTCAGGTGGAGTGCGTGAATCATTAGTAGGTGATTTACACTAAAATCTAATCATTATTTTAGTTTATTAAGAAAGCCCGCATTTGATATAGAAATACGGGCTTTTGTTTATTTAATGGGTGGGTAATGGGGAGGGTAAGGTTTTTGAGCAACGCCCGTATCAACCGCTGCTTTGGCGATTCTGGGCGGAACAGTATCCATTAAACGTGGGTCTAGCGGTTTCGGAATGATATAATCTTTACCAAATTCCATAGAATCAACCTTGTAAGCATCTAATACCGATTGTGGTACCGGTTCTCGTGCTAGGTCGCTTAACGCATAAACAGCGGCCATTTGCATTTCTTGATTAATGGCGCTAGCTCTAACATCCAACGCCCCTCGAAAAATAAATGGAAAGCCTAAAACATTATTCACTTGATTTGGGTAGTCACTGCGACCTGTTGCCATAATTATGTCGTCTCGGGAATTTACAGCAACATCACGATTAATTTCAGGATCAGGATTAGATAGTGCAAAAACAATTGGTTTTTCAGCCATGCTTTGAAGCATTTCTGCGTCAACAATATTTGGCCCGGAAACGCCAATCATAACGTCCGCATTTTTCATGGCATCGGCAAGTGTTCGATCGCTTGTGTGTATCGCGAATTGTTTTTTAAATTTGTTTAAATCGTCTCGTTCATCGTGGATTACACCGTTTCTATCAATGAGGTATATATTTTCTTTTTTTGCACCTAACCCAACAAGAAGATTCATGGAAGCTATTCCCGCTGAGCCAGCGCCTATACAAACGATTTTTACAGCATCGATAGTTTTTTCTTGTAAATGCAATGCGTTAATGAGGCCTGCGCATATAATAATGGCTGTGCCGTGTTGATCATCGTGAAAAACCGGAATATTGAGTCTTGCTTGTAATTTTTCTTCAATCTCAAAACAAGATGGCGCTGCAATATCTTCAAGGTTAATCCCGCCAAATGTGGGCGCAATATTTACTATGGTGTTGATAAATTCTTCCGTGGAGTCCGCATTGATTTCAATATCAAAAACATCGACATCAGCAAATTTTTTAAATAAAACGCCTTTGCCTTCCATAACGGGTTTTCCCGCCAATGCACCGACATTGCCCAGTCCTAAAACAGCGGTTCCATCAGTAATAACGCCAACCAAATTTCCAACGGCTGTATATTCATAAGCAAGTTCAGGATTGCTGGCAATGGCGCGAACAGGCTCGGCAACGCCGGGTGTGTATGCTAGGGATAAATCTTGTTGAGTTTCGCAAGACTTTGTAATCTCAATGGCAATTTTTCCAGGTTTTGGTTGTGAGTGATAATCTAAGGCCTGTTGTTTAACATCTTTGCTCATTGTTTAGATCCTTTATCAATGTAATTAGTGTGTCTGGACAGGCTGTTGAAGCATGAGTTTATAACAGCTGCAGTGCGTTTGGGTGTCCAATATTCATATGGAAACGTTTTTTAAAGTGATTAACCCAGCCTCTGGCAATGATCCGTTTGTTTATTAATCGTTCAAAGTTCATATTTTTAAAATAAGCCAAGTTTTTTTTGTAAATTCGTAATGACATTTTGTTGCTTATTTTGAGCCAGACTGTTTTTTTATCTTCATGAATTGCAGAAATGACGCCTTTGACAAACTGAAAGCCTGTTTGTGTTCGTTTGATCTGTTCAGCATTGATAATATTTTGTGTATGACGTTTCCAAATACCTTTATTCTTTTTGCGGGCTTCCTGTTCAGCATTCATGTAACAATCTTGTTGCCATAAATTGGGTGGAATAGTGATATATACCGCAAAACCACTTTTTAGCAAAGCTTGTTGAAGGTTACTCTTGTCTTTAAGAAAAATATGGGCGAGTAATCTACCATGCCGATCTTTTTTGTCACTGCCAAAACGTAGTCCTATTTTTTGTTTTAAGACTTCTCGAGTAAGGAATGCTTTGGCTTTTTGTGCAAATGGCTCAGGATTACCAGTTTTATAATTCATTTCTGGTGTGTTAATACCAATTAAGCGAATCTTTTTACCATCGGCTAATCTTATGGTGTCACCATCGTAGACTTGTTTGACGATGGCATATTCATCAATACGATCGGTGGTGCAATTGTCAGATAATGCGGAAAAGGAGTGGGTAGAAAACAGCCAAAGCCCGGTGAGTGCCAGGCTTTGTTGGAGTTTTATAAGCTTATTTTTTGCCGTATTTTTGACGGAATTTGTCAACACGTCCAGCAGTATCCAGGACTTTTTGTTTGCCAGTATAAAATGGATGGCATTCTGAGCAAACATCAAGTGTTAGGTCTTTACCTGCTGTAGAGCGAGTTTCGAAGGTGTTGCCGCAGCTACAAGTAACATTAACAGCAGCGTAATTTGGGTGGATATCAGCTTTCATTGTAAAACCTCGTTATTTCAGACTTATGCCGCCACCTGATCTATTGTCGGGCACCGCATAAAATGGAGCGCGGCATTATAATTGAGGAGGCTTAATGGAGCAAGTGTTAGTTTGTCTATTAGACATTAATTTGCCCACATCCCATGGTATAGGGTATATTTTATCTCTGGTTTGTGAATAATCATAAAAATAATAATGCGGTGTCCTATCTTTTCGAGATAAGCGCTCGAATAGTCGAATTCATGCTGTAACTCCTTGTTAACTATAGGGTTATATCCTGGTTATTGTTTGTTTGCCAGAATTTTTTTGTCTAATGTATTGGTAGAGACTTATGGATTATCGTAAAGAAGAAAAACGATTATTAAAATTTTTAGTGGCGTCTGCAGCGTTCTTGTTTGTTGGTACTGTTCATGGGGTATTGCAGGTGATGAAGCCCGTCAGAGCTTATCTCGATTCTATTGGTAGTCCCTATGGTGGCCCTGGTCACATGATAGATCCATTAGCTCATGCACATATTAATGTTGTAGGAGGCGTGGTTTTGCTGCTTATGGCGGTTACCTATTTCTTATTTCCGAGAATTACTGGTAAAAAATTGTATTCTTATCGATTACTTGAGCATACCTTTTGGTGGACCAGTCTGGGCTTGATCGGATTTTATAGTACATTGCTATTTTTTGGGTTTTGGGAAGGTAGCATGTTACTTGCCGATGACCTAGAGGGTATGGAGGCTGCACACCAATATTATGGCAGAACCATTGCTGTTGTCGCAACTGCTATGGGGATGGGTTTTTGGATATATTTTGCTAATGTATTTCTTACCTACCGGAAGGTAACAAAAGAATGACCGAAGAGATATGCCCTTGTCCTGAAACTTATCCTGATTGGGATGGGAAAAGCGTTGATTTAAGTGGTTATTGCGTACACGAAATGAAAGTCGCGTCGGTTTTTCATATGCCAGTAGCATTTGATATGTATGTCAGCAAGCAAGCGGCAAATATCGATCATCTTGAATTAAAGGAAAAGTGGCCTGGATTGGTTTTGTCAAAAACCGGCATGTGGGGAGGTAAAATTCTTCGTTTATTAGAAGATTCAGAATCGTCAGCTTCTCGCTTAGTTCATCATTTACCTACGCCATTTAATGTGATGGTTCAGTTACATGAGGGCGGTGTTGGCAGTGTTCCTAAAGTCGTGCATAAAATGCAAATAGCGATGGTTGAGAAAGGTTGTATGCCAAAAGAATTTTACTTGGCGCATTTAACTTGCCCGGTATGTGCCGAGCGTAAAGGCGGCGAAAAAATTCTGATTATTCGTCGCTATGTTGCTAATGAGCGTGTTAAGCAGCGCATGGAAAAAGAAAGTAAAAAAATTGCTGCTAAAGCTGAGAAAAACCAGAAATCGGTGAAAACAAACTCAAAACCTGTAGAAGATATTACAACGACTTAGTCAGATTTAGGTTTATTTTTTGGTTTATGAGAAGGCTTGCCCTTCCGAGATCGATGTTTTTGGTTTGATGGTTTTTTATTTCTTTGGCTTTGTGGTTTTTGAGTTCTTTTTCGTGGTGGTGCTGCTTTAACTTCCACTAACATATCACTAGAAATACTATCCATAGGGATTTTATATCCTACAAACTCTTCAATGTCTGGCATATAAAACGCGTAACTCTCACAGACAAAATTGATTGCGTGGCCTGTGCTGCCAATTCTTCCAGTTCGACCGATGCGATGTACATAATCTTCAGGATCTTGTGGTAGATCGTAATTAAATACATGGGAAACGTCATCAATATGTAGTCCTCTAGCTGCAACGTCAGTCGCTACAAGTACGGGAAACTTTCCTTCGCCAAAGTTTTTAACTAATTTTTGTCGCTTATTTTGCGGTACATCACCAGAAATAAGATGTGCACCGATGTCATTAGCTTGTAAAGAAGCTGTGATGCGTTCTGCGGTGACCTTCATGTTGGTAAATACAATGGCGCGCGAAAGCTCATTAGAGCGCAGCAAGCCCACAAGTAAAGGTATTTTTTCATTATTTGCAACGTAATATGCGACTTGCTCAATATTTTTCTTGTCAGAATTTTCTTGCTCTACACTGATTATTTCGGGGTCGTTCATGAGTTCATAAGCAAACTCTTTAACTTTGAAGTTGATAGTTGCAGAAAAAAGCAAGTTCAGACGTTTTTCAGGCTCGGGTAATTTGCGTAAGATGTACCGTACGTCTTTTATGAAGCCCATATCTAACATTCGGTCTGCTTCATCTAGAACCAATGTTTCAATGGTTTTTAAGCTAACAAGGCCTTGTTTGTAGAAATCAATGACTCGACCAACCGTGCCGATAAGTATGTCGCAACCCGATTTAAGGCTATTCTGTTGCTTTTCATAATTCGCACCACCATATATGACAGCGGAAGTCAGCTTGGTGTTTTTAATTAATGCTTGGGCTTCCTCATTAATTTGAATTGCTAATTCTCGTGTTGGTGCCAGTATTAGCGCGCGAAGAGGCATTTTCGCGCCGTCATTATTTGCTTGTTTTAATAATCGATTAATGACAGCAATTAAGAAGGTCGCAGTTTTGCCGGTGCCTGTATTTGCTTGGCCAATGATGTTGTGATTTCCCAAGATTACGGGCAGAGATTTTGCTTGTATGGGCGTGCAGTAAGTAAAACCTAATTGTTTAATGGCATCTTGTAATGGATCAGGTAAGGCGAAGTCAGTAAATTTACTGCTAGTTAAATGCTGATTTTGATTTTTCATGATTTAGTTTTATTTTCCGACAATTTGGGCTTGCAATATAACTTGATATAGGATTAATTACGCTAAATAAAATTATTTTGAGTGAGAGTTTGCGTTTTTCTTCACATATAGGTACATTCTTATATTGAACTTACAGTCAATTTGTTCGATTTATGCTCGCAAAAAATCAGTGGCGTGAATTTTAATTTTGAATACTGGTTTATAATACAGATTCATCAAAAATGGCAGTTCTAATTTAAAACAAATTCCATTTTTGCTATTTTCTATTTTGGAGGCATTATACAGTGAGTGATCGTATAGTCTATTTGACTGATGATACTTTTGAGGGTGAGGTGTTACAGGGCGATGGTCCTGTGTTGGTGGATTATTGGGCAGAATGGTGTGGTCCATGTAAGATGATTGCACCAATATTAGATGAAATTGCCACTGAATATGAAGGCAAGATCAAAGTTGCAAAGTTAAATATTGACGAAAACCCTGCGACACCGCCAAAATATGGGATTCGCGGCATACCGACTTTAATGCTGTTTAAAAGTGGTAATGTAGAGGCCACAAAAGTAGGTGCAGTATCTAAGTCACAACTGACTGCGTTTATTGATAGTAATCTGTAATTCTATTAACTCAAGAAATAGTTGAAATTTATTAACTTGCGTACTACTCTAAATAGGTACAATATACGGGTAGGCGCAACTGAAAGTTTGTTGTATGGTAGCGTTCTAGAAAAAATCGAAATATCCTAAAACTCTCCGGATTATCAATCAAAACCTTTTAATCACCGAATTTGGTTTGTAACCACATTCATTTTATTCCACTAATCTAATCGAAAATCTATTTATTCCTATGAATTTAACAGAACTCAAACAAAAACCTGCTGCAGAACTTATAAAAATTGCTCAAAGTCTTGGTCTAGATAATATGGCTCGCGCCAGAAAGCAAGACTTGGTATTTGGCATTCTCAAAGCACACGCGAAAAAAGGTGAAGATATTCACGGTAATGGCGTGTTAGAAATCCTACAAGATGGCTTCGGATTTTTGCGATCGGCGGACAGTTCCTATTTAGCTGGTCCTGATGATATCTACGTTTCTCCTAGCCAAATTCGCCGTTTTGCGCTAAGAACCGGTGACACGGTTGCAGGTAAAATTCGACCACCTAAGGATGGTGAGCGATATTTTGCACTTCTAAAAGTGAGTCAAATTAACTTTGAGTCACCGGAAAATGCCAAAGGTAAGGTTTTATTTGAAAATTTAACACCGTTATTTGCTAACGAACGTTTGAATATGAGTTTAGGTAATGGCAGTTCTGAAGATTTAACTGCAAGAATTATCGATTTAGCTTCCCCCATTGGTAAAGGTCAGCGGGGATTAATCGTCTCTCCTCCTAAAGCTGGTAAGACGATGATGTTGCTGAACATCGCAAAATCTATTTCCATGAATCACCCTGAGTGTATCTTAATTGTGTTGCTTATTGATGAGCGCCCTGAAGAGGTAACGGAGATGGCGCGCTCTGTTAAAGGCGAAGTCGTATCGAGTACCTTTGATGAACCTGCTTCGCGCCATGTGCAAGTGGCAGAAATGGTTATCGAAAAAGCTAAGCGATTAGTTGAGCATAAGAAAGATGTTGTGATTCTACTGGATTCGATTACACGTTTAGCACGCGCATACAATACAGTGATTCCGTCTTCCGGTAAGGTATTAACCGGTGGTGTTGACGCCAATGCATTGCAGCGCCCAAAGCGTTTTTTTGGTGCAGCAAGAAATGTAGAAGAAGGTGGTAGTTTGTCAATTATTGCTACCGCACTGATTGATACCGGTTCTCGCATGGATGAAGTTATATACGAAGAATTTAAAGGAACAGGTAACCAAGAGCTACATCTAGATCGACGAATTGCTGAGAAGCGTATCTATCCTGCAATTAATGTTAATCGTTCAGGTACGCGTCGTGAAGAGTTGTTGACATCTCCTGATGAACTTCAAAAAATGTGGATTCTTCGTAAGTTATTGCACCCTATGGAAGAAATTCAAGCAATTGAGTTTTTATTAGATCGATTGAAATCGACTAAAACTAATGAAGACTTTTTCGATATGATGAAGCGATAGTTATTCTTTTTAATTGTGCGCCAATTAAGGTTTTATATTCCTTTTGAGTTGCAGTCTGGTGACAGTTATCAAATCCCTGATGATAAGGCGCGACACATTGTACAAGTGTTGCGTTTGGGTGTGGGTGATGAATTTATTTTGTTTAATGGTGATGGTAAAGAGTATTCTGCAAAATTAACAGAAGTCACAAAAAAAAATGCTCGTGTAAAAATTTTAGCCGTAGAAACGGTGAATCGTGAGTCTAAGTTGCAAGTCCATTTATTACAAGGACTGTCAAAAGGCGATCGAATGGACGCAACGATTCAAAAGTGTGTTGAGCTTGGGGTGAATCTCATTTATCCCATTAGTACCTGCCGTAGTAATGTGAAAATCAATGAAAGTCGCATGGAAAAGAAGCATACTCATTGGATTGGAGTGATAAGCTCGGCATGTGAGCAATCTGGAAGAAATATCATTCCTCAATTAAAAGCGTCAAATCAATTTGAGTCAGCGGTGAGCTCATACGCAACATTTACCGGTTTGAAATTAATTCTTCATCCAGCTGCTGGAAAAACCTTATCCCAACTTAATGAAAAACCACAACACCTCGTTTTGCTGGTTGGCCCAGAAGGCGGGTTTAGTGATAAAGAAGTGCAATATGCTGTGAGAAATGGATTTCAGCACTTATCATTAGGCCCTAGGGTTCTTAGGACGGAGACTGCAGCAATGGCAGTTATGGCTGGAATACAAGCAACATGGGGCGATATATAGCGACATTAATTTTTTATATAACCCCTATCGAAAAATTCGATAAAAGCCCTTTCATATTCTTAATTTTAAAAATTCTATTTTATTTACAAGGAACTATAAGCGTTAAACAGACTTAACCGGTCTAATTCTTGACTAATTTAGTAGGAAAAGACTAGTTAGCTATTGCATCTAATTCACGTGTGGTATATAAATTACTTAATAGTTGATTAAAACACTAGGTTTTAATTTAGACATTAATTGATTTAAAACAATGAGGTGAGTTGTCATGAAAATACCCACAAAAGGGCGTTATGCAGTATCAGCCATGCTTGATTTAGCGCTTAATGATAAAATACGGCCACTGACTATTGCTGAAATTGCAGAGAAACAAAATATTTCACTTTCTTACTTAGAGCAAATTTTTGCTGTGTTACGAAAGAATGGTTTAGTTCGTGGCATGCGTGGCCCAGGTGGTGGATATCGTTTGGCACAGGGGGTTGATTCCATTACAATTGCGCAAGTAATACGCTCAGTGGATGAAACAGTACAGAATAGTGAAAAGGATACATCAGAATATTTACCCTATGAGCTTTGGGTTGAGTTAAGCAAGCAAATTTATAATTTTTTAGATGGCATTACTTTGGCGCATTGCATAACTAATCTTGAGACAAGAGAACAATTAGAAAATCAATTGCTTATGAAAGAAAATACCACAGAATCGGTGGCAGCTTAGATTTTGGGTGCATTGTGTATTAAAGTAAAGATATACCCTGGACGTTTTATGTACTGTTCGGGCAATTCGAATAATTAGGAGAAAGATGTAATGGCTTATAGTGACAAGGTGTTGGATCATTATGAAAACCCAAGAAACGTAGGGTCTTTTGATAATGATGACCTCTCTGTTGGCACTGGTATGGTCGGTGCGCCAGCATGTGGCGACGTGATGAGATTGCAAATCAAAGTGGATAATCAAGGCGTTATCGAAGAAGCTCGATTTAAAACTTACGGCTGCGGATCAGCTATTGCTTCTAGTTCATTATTAACAGAGTGGGTAAAAGGTAAAACACTAGAAGAAGCGCAACAGATTAAAAATACGGATATTGCTGAAGAGTTAGCATTGCCTCCTGTTAAGGTTCATTGTTCAGTATTAGCAGAAGATGCGATTAAAGCGGCAATTGAAGATTATCAGGGAAAAAGTGAAAAAATGACGGGCACCGAATAAAACTAATAATCAAGTTTTATAAAAAGCCTCTCAATATGAGAGGCTTTTTTTTGTCCGGAATTTATACGGAATGATTATTGATTGCTTGTTGGTAGTTGCAAAATACAGTTAAAAACATGCCTGATAAATTAGAAAAAATATTATTTAAAACTCAAGACGATCACGGCGTTATGCAAGTCGCAGAACAAAGTCTTGTGCGTTCACTTTATTTTGGTAAAGATAAAAAACAGACCAGTATGTTTATGCCCGAACCATCAGTACTTGTGCTGAGCTATGCACAGGCTATGACGGCAGCTTTGATGTTTGTCAATCAACCAAAAAACATATTAATGATTGGTTTGGGCGGCGGCAGCTTGATCCATTTTTTACATAAGTTTTATCCTGAATGTGAGATAGAGGTCGTGGAGTTGCGCGAAAAGGTTATTAAGGTTGCTCAGGAGTATTTTCTATTACCTGAAAAGTCCGATAAATTATCAATTATTCATGAAGATGCCTTGATTTATATTAATTCTTTAACGCAAGACCAAAATAAATCCTACGACATTATTCTGGTTGATGCTTTTGATCAATGGGGCCCGGCAGAGCTTAATCAAGATTCGCAATTTATTTTAAACTGTAAATCTTTACTAAATAAAAATGGTGTGCTGAGTTTTAACTTGTGGAATCGAAGAGAAGATGAATATCCGCTAACTTATCGACGTTTATTGTCTTTATTTAACGGCAATTTATTGGAATTAAGCTTAGGAAAACGTGATAGTAATGTCATTTTATTTGGATTTAATGATGAATATCATATAAAAAATATTCGCGTTGCTGAAATTAGATCGGCAAGATTGAGATTAGATTTGGGTATTGACTTTCCTAGGTATATAAAATTAATTCAATTGCAAAATTTTTCAATATTGAAAAAAATTAAGAAACATTTTTCCTTAAGTTTCTAAAGCCAATACGTTAAATAATAGTTTATAGCTGTCTAGTTTTCAGGGTACTTCGATATTGATTAATGCATAACCCTCTCGTTGATACTCTTTTACCTTGGTAGGGCCTGCAACAACAACATCTACATAATCAGGAAAGTCTTTGCTAGAAAAGTCATACCATGAAGCATGAGTACCACAGACGTGTACAGGTACATCGCTACTCACTAAAGACTGAACTTTTTGATGACTTGATTTAAAACGTTTTTTATTCTTATTTAATAGGGCGAATTCTTCTGTTCCGTGAGTAACCACAGAAAGTTTGATGTTTGGAATAGCTTTTTTCAAGCGAGCCATGTAAATATCGACTTTTTCAAGAGCAGGTTTTAAGGCGCTTTCTGATCCAGCCACAATTTCAAACACAATCCCTACCGGTGGTTTTTTTGCCGAAACAATAAAGTCGATATCAGCATCCGCACTAGCGTAGATTGAATTGCTAAGAAACGTTATTACTAAAAAGAAAGGTAGCAGAAAAATAAAATTTGTAGAGTGTTTGTATTGCATAAATGCCATTCCTGTGAGTTTAAATGATCAATATACAGTAGATGCTTTATTCAGCAAATTGTTTCAAATAATCTGTAACTATCCAGAGAATTCATTTTTTCCCCAGAGGCATTGTTATTTTGTACTCAATCCGTGGGAAATAACAATGCTTCTGAGCAAAAACCTAAACACGCTGAATAGTCATATTAACCTTTTCCTTTTCTGGTTGATAAAGTAGGGATGTTCACTTTATACTCGCTCTTTCATTAAAAAATTAAGAGATCAACATGACAACATCATCTTTCAATCCTCCATTGCGAACCCTTATGGGCCCAGGACCTTCCGATGTGCACCCGCGCATTCTATCTGCTTTAGCTAGACCAACAATTGGTCATCTAGATCCGCAATTTGTGGTTATGATGGATGAAGTTAAACATATGTTGCAATATGTTTTCAAAACTCAAAATGAGTTGACTATTCCTGTATCTGCGCCAGGTTCTGCTGGTATGGAAACTTGTTTTGTTAATTTGCTCGAAGCTGGTGATACGGCTGTGGTCTGCCAAAATGGTGCTTTTGGTGGTCGCATGAAGGAAAATGTGGAGCGCGTTGGCGCCACAGCTGTAATGGTAGAAGATGATTGGGGCAAGGCAATCGATTTAAATAAAGTTGAAGACGCTCTAAAAGCGAATCCATCAGCATCTGTTTTAGCTTTTGTTCATGCGGAAACCTCTACTGGCGTGCAATCAGATGCAAAAGCCCTTTGTGAGTTAGCGAGAAAATATGACTGCTTAACCATTGTAGATGCAGTGACCTCTTTGGCAGGATCTCCACTAAAAGTTGATGAATGGCAAATAGACGCGGTTTATTCTGGCACACAAAAATGTATGTCATGTACACCAGGCCTTTCCCCAGTGAGCTTTAGTGATGCCGCGGTTGAGCGCATTAAAGCGAGAAAACAGAAGGTACAAAGCTGGTTTTTAGACTTGAATCTCGTCATGGGTTATTGGGGGGCAGGAGCAAAAAGAGCATATCACCATACTGCACCAATCAATCCATTGTACGCCTTACATGAGGCATTGGTTCTCGTTGAGGAAGAAGGATTAGAAAATGCCTGGCAGCGCCATGAGGATAACCACCAAATTTTAAAAGCCGGTATTGAAGCCATGGGGATTCAATTTCTGGTTGATGAGAAAGACCGTCTGCCTCAGCTAAATACGGTTCTAGTGCCAGAGGGTATTGATGAAGCGGCAGTACGCCAGCGTTTACTTAATACTTATAATTTGGAAATTGGCGCAGGACTTGGCGCATTGGCTGGTAAAGTTTGGCGTATCGGTCTAATGGGTCATGCGAGTAATATTAACAATATATTGCTATGTCTTAACGCATTGGAAGCCACTTTGAGTGATATGGGCTATTCTCTTGATGTTGGCGCTGCTGCAAAAGCGGCTAATCAGCGGTTAAATGAGCTCGTTAAGTAATATTTCGTTATAGTTTGATATAGCTGATAATAAGTTAAGCCTTATTATCAGCTTCTGTTTATATTCTCCTTTTGACACTTCAGGAAAAGACAGTTTGTTCTACAAAATAAACTGTAGAAAAATTACTCGAATTTAACAGTCAAACATAAAACTATGTTAATGTTTGTCTTATATATTATTAGTCAGCATTACAGCTACAGTGTTGGAAAAAATCAAACGGAATTGTCAGTATTAGACATTATATGTGCCGGAAAAGGCTATAAGTATTTGTTTTAATAGATTTTTGCTGTTTTGAGCTGGATTCATACAATAATAAATATAGGATGAGGAAATGACGAGTAAAATTAACGACATCTCTAATCAAAAGCCAGCCAAAAAAGGCTTTGATTTTGATTATTGGCGTGATTTGGCAAAAAAAGATCCAGAAGCATTTGAGGCAGCGCGTAAATTAGAGGTTGATCAATATATATCAAGTCTAAAAAGTGAAGATGTACAAGACAGAATGCGCCGATTACAGTGGCGTGTGAATACCGAAAGGCGTAGAAGTAAAAATACAATGGATTCTGCGATTCGAATATACGACATGATGTGGGAATCGGTTGGTAAAAATTTTGAAGCCATTCAGGAATTGAGTGAGCAATTTAAGCCAGAGGCTGAGCGTAAATCTAAAAAATCCTCTAGTGCTAAAGTTTTATCATTTAAACAGGATGAAGTGACTGGAACCGAAAGTTAACGGATTTCTTAATTAATATGCAAACTAAACAAGGGGCCTTAGGCCCCTTGTTTAGTTTCTGTGGTATGATTATTTTCATTCATTTGTTTATAACTCATCTTTGATGACTCAAAATAAAACTGTGCATCGAGAAGTCTGGCTCATAGCCTTTCCGATGTTATTGACGGGAATATCAACACCACTTCTTGGAATGGTTGATACAGCGGTTGTCGGTCATTTACCTCATCCTCATTTTTTAGCCGCCATAGCGCTTGGTTCTATGATCTTTAATTTATTGTTTTGGGCCATGGGGTTTTTGCGTATGGGTACGACAGGGTTAACCGCTCGTGCTTTGGGTGAGCAAGATGAAATAGAAAAACTCCTTATATTGTATCGTGGTTTAGTTTTAGCATTTCTTCTCGGAATGTTATTGGTATTGTTTCAAACCCCCATTAAAACACTTGTATTTTATTTTATAGATACAACACCAGAAGTGAATCTTCATGCCCAAATTTACTTTGATATCAGAATTTGGAATGCACCCGCGACATTAGCGACGTATGTGTTGTTAGGCTGGTATTTAGGATTGCAAAAACCGGGATTAAATTTATTGATTGTTGTGAGTATCAATCTAATTAATATTATCTTTGATCTAATTTTTGTTGTTTATTTTGATTTTAATTCGGCTGGCGTTGCCTGGGCGACATTGATTGCCGAATATTCAGGTTTATTCATTGGGCTATATTGTATAAAACAAGCAGTAAAAGAGAAAAACATAAAAAATTGGTCATTAGTTTTTCAGCTTGAGGCTTTGAAAAAATACCTCGCATTGAATTTAAACGTTTTTATTCGGACATTGTTTCTGCTGTTGAGTTTTTCCTTTTTTACATTACAAAGCGCGAAATTTGGTCCTGTTGTTCTTGCTGCAAATGCTATTTTAATGAATTTGCAGACGTTGATGGCTTATGCTTTAGATAGTTTGGCACATGCGGCTGAAGTCTTAGTGGGCAAGTACTACAGCGACCGTGCACAGAGTGACTTATATTTAGTATTGAAGATTACAGGGTTGTGGTCAGCTGCTATAGCAGTGATTTTTGCAATAGGGTATTGGTCCTCAGGAGGATTAATTATCCATATACTTACAAATATTGAAGAAGTTAAGGCTGTAGCTACAACGTATTTGCCTTGGTTAATTATTAGCCCTTTGATTTCGGTGTGGAGTTACTGGTTTGATGGTATATTTATCGGTGCAGGATATAGTCGAGCCATGCGTGACACCATGTTAATTTCTTTTATCGTATTTGTGTTAATGTGGTTTATAACAGCTTCATTGGGTAATCATGGTTTATGGATAGCCTTGATGAGTTTTATGCTTGCAAGAGCGATAAGCATGGCAATTGTGGCAAAATCTAAATTAAGAACATTAAAATGAAGGTTGTTGTATGAATAGTTTGTGGGATGAAAAAGAAGCGAGTGAATATCAAGATGACTTAGGCCTACGTGTTTATACTTCCCGCCTACTGGGTCGGAATCCTAGTTTGGTTTTGCATGGTGGTGGTAATACATCGGTTAAGATCACAGAAAAAAACATTCTTGGCGAAGATCAGGAATTACTTTATGTGAAAGGGAGCGGTTGGGATTTAGAAACCATCGACCGGCCGGGTTTTGCACCGGTAAAACTCGATCACTTGATAAAATTAGCAGGCTTAGAAAAGCTAAGTGATCCAGAAATGGTTAATGAGTTACGCTCAAACATGACGAATGCTTCTGCTCCAACACCTTCTGTAGAAGCGATACTTCATGCAACATTACCGTTTAAGTTTGTCGATCATACCCACGCAGATGCGATTGTAACAATTACTAACACGGCTAATGGTAAGCAAAAAGTTGAAGAAATTTATGGTGATCGATTGGTTATAATCGATTACATAATGCCGGGGTTTGATTTGGCCCGACTTTGTGCCAAGCAGTTTGCTGAACAGGTCCATGAAAAAACTGAAGGCATGATTTTACTAAAGCATGGACTTTTTACTTTTGCAGATACTGCAAAAGAGGCATATGAAAATATGATTCGTTTGGTCGATGAAGCGGAGCAATATTTAAAATCATCCAGTGCTTGGGAATATGAATTACCGAATTCACAAGATGACAAATTAGATATAAAAAATCTTGCTGTGTTAAGGAAGTCTGTTTCTGATGCGGCGGGTCAGCCGATGATATTATCTGTGAGTGAAAGTAATAAAATGTCTGGATTTGCTTTATTAGATAACTTAGAACTTTTGGCAAAGCAAGGACCAGCAACACCTGATCATGTTATACGAACAAAACGGTTTCCTATGTTAGGTAGGGACGTTGGTGCTTATGTAGAAGAATATAAAAACTATTTTGAAACATATTCAAAGAATTCCAAAGATGGAAAAACAATGCTTGATCCTGCACCTAGAGTTATTGTTGATGATCAGTATGGCGTAATCAGCGTAGGTAAAAATGCAAAAGACGCGGGAATCGTCGAAGATATATATGAGCATACGATTGATGTAATTTGTCGAGCGAATGAACTTGGTGGTTATCAAGCATTATCCGGCCAAGATATTTTTGATATGGAGTATTGGGATTTAGAACAAGCAAAATTGAAAAAGTCAGCGAATGCGGCAATGTTTGCTGGAGAAGTGGCATTGGTGACGGGTGCTTTTTCTGGGATAGGAAAGGCGTGTGTTGAAGCTTTAATGGCGCAAGGTGCAGCAGTCGTCGGGTTAGATATCAACCCAGAAATAAATACATTATTTTCTCAAGCCAATTATCTTGGCTTGCAATGCGATGTCAGTGATGAAAATCAAATTAAGCAAAGTTTATATGAAGCAACCTTGCGTTTTGGTGGCCTTGATATAGTCGTGTTAAACGCTGGATTATTTCCTGGGGGGTGCCCAGTGAGTGAGCTGGATATGACAACATGGCAAAAAGTTATGGCGGTAAATCTTGATGCTAATCTTACCTTACTTCGAGAGAGTCACGCTTTATTAAAGCAAGCGCCCAAGTTTGGGCGTGTTGTGGTGGTTGGTTCGAAAAATGTCCCAGCACCCGGCCCAGGAGCAGCGGCTTATTCTGCATCAAAAGCGGCGTTAACACAGCTTTCTCGGGTAACGGCGCTTGAATGGGGTAAAGATAATATTCGATTAAATATTATTCATCCGAATGCGGTTTTTGATACGGGAATTTGGACGGAAGACGTCTTGGAGGCAAGAGCGAAACATTACAATATGACCGTTGATGAATATAAGACTAAAAATGTACTTGGAACTGAAATTTCCAGCTCAGATGTGGCTGATATGGTTATCTCCGTATGCGGCAACAGTTTTTCAAAGACAACTGCTGCACAGATTCCCATCGATGGAGGAAATGATCGGGTAATTTAATGACTTTGTAACCATTTTTCATGCATTTAAAGTCATTATTAGAGAAAATTTTAAGATTTGAAGAGATTAGTCGAAAAAGTAATGTAGGTTTAGAATATTTGATAGTTTTTGATAAGCGTGGAATATGTCTGATTTAGTAATAAGCGATTTATTGATATTGTTGGTAGAGCCATCAGCCACACAACGAAAGTATATTTTTACTTACTTGGAAAGTATGGGTATCGATAATATTGATTTGGCGGATAGTGCCAAAGCTGCACTTGATTCTATGGAGCAGGTTGTTCCTGATCTTGTTATTTCATCGATGCATTTGCCGGATATGACAGGTACAGATTTGTTACTTTTCATGCGTGACAAGCCTGATCTAGCCCATGTACCTTTTATGTTGATTTCAAGCGAAACAAATTATCGATACCTCGAACCTATTCGTCAAGCAGGTGCGATTGCTATTTTACCGAAACCTTTTGATTTAGAACAGTTACGTAGTGCGTTACACTCCACTCTAGACTTTATTGACCCAGAAATACTGGAAGTTAATGACATTGCTCCAGAAGAACTCAATGTTTTATTGGTTGATGATAGTCCTTTGGCTAGAAAACACATTATGCGAGTATTAAATAATATGGGTGTTGAAAATATTGTTGAAGCAAGTAATGGTATTGAAGCAATAGAAACGATAAATCATAATATTTTTGATTTGATTGTTACTGATTACAATATGCCTGAAATGGATGGCAAGGAATTTAGTCAGTATGTTCGAGAACAAAGTAACCAGTCGGATATACCGATTTTGATGGTTACCAGCGTATCTGACACAAGTCGGCTGGCTATGGTCGAAAATGTTGGAGTATCAGCAATTTGTGACAAGCCCTTTGAAGTGTCTAATGTCAGGGCTTTATTATCCAAAATTTTATCGTAACTATTCATCTTACCTTGTACTCGTATAAATCAAATACAATCTGAACAGCTACTATATAGGTTGTTAGTTTTTTGATGTGTTAAAAATTCCTTCTATCATGCTGTCAATATTGTCGGTATTGGTAAATAGGCTTTCCGTACATTCCATGACAGCATTTGAGTCTAATTCAAACATGTTGAGTATGCGTTTTGGTAAATCACCATTTTCTGCATCTCCTACTTCATAATTAAATAAAATTCGATCAACCAGCAGGGTAAGGTTTGCATATTGCCAATTGATGCCTTTATAGTCTTCATTATGATGCTCAAAAACTGCAGCCATGATTTCTTTCGGTAAGCCCCATTTACGCATAAGCCATATGGAGAGTTCATAGTGATGAACGCCCAGTAAAGTCAGCTCGATTGAAGAAGTTTTTCCCGGTTCGGAGTTTGCGAGAGCGTTATTTAATTCGTCAAATTCTGTGGGAAGTGTGTGGCCGAGCAAAACAAAGCCAATGTTATGTAATAATCCTGAGAGGTAAACAAGTCCACTTAAAGGTTTTTCTTTAATCGGTATTTTGCTTGCAAGCTTTTGCATTAAGTGTGCGCTGTAGATAGCGTGCTTCCAAAATGATCGCATACCGATGGGTCCTGTCATGGGTATGCTGAATTGGCTGGCACTGCTTGCTGCTATACCGTAATTGAGAGCGTTTTTAAAACCAATGATATTAATTGCATCATTTAGCGATTCAATTTGTTTAGCGCGATTAAAAAAAGCAGAGTTTGCGTACTTTAATATTTGTGTTGATAAAATTGGATCATTTTCAACTATCTCAGCAAGCTCTTGAGTTGTTGCATTTGATTTTTTTTGTAAAAGTAATAATTGTTTGGTGATATTTGGGAGTGATGGTAAATCATTGATTTGTTCTATTTTAAGTTTGAAGTCCATGTTTGAGTTAGAAGCGTTCATGATATCTCAGATTTAAATTAGAATGACAATGGGGAATACAGCTTCTGATACGGCGGCAAATCTTTTTTCATGAGATGTTTTTTTCAAGTGTTTAAAATTCAATTTATAGGAATGAAAATCTTTTGCAAAAACCTGAACTTGTAGCTCATCGCGGTTTCACACAGGAGTACCCTGAAAATTCTAAATCGGCTTTTCAAGCGGCAATTGATTGTGGTTGTCGTTTTCTTGAGCTCGATGTGCAAATCAGTAAAGATAAACAAGCAATTGTTATCCATGATACGAATACAAAGCGAACCGGTACACGAGATTTGGATATCTTAGAAAATGTGTGGGATGACTTAAAAAACGAAACTATTGGAGAGCCAGCTCGTTTTGGAGATAAGTTTAATAATGAAAAAATTTATTTATTAGATGATTTTGTTGAATTATTGCAAGACAACCCGTCAGTTCATGCGTTTGTTGAAATTAAAGAAGAAAGTATCGATAAGTTAAGTGTTAATACAGTGCTAGAAATTATATCTACTTCAATTAAGCCAGTAAAAAAACAGTGTTCATTGATTTCATTTGATTCAGCGGTGTTATTTGAAGCAAAAGAGACTTTAGATTTTCCGATCGGTTATGTTTTGTATCGTTATGATGATATTCGTTATGAAATCGCTCAGAAATTGGCACCTGATATGTTAATTTGTAACTATGAAAAAATACCTGATGAAAAAGATAGTTTATGGCATGGCTCCTGGGATTGGTTCTTATATGAAATTACTGAACCAGAAATGGCAAATAAATGGGCCAAGCGAGGTGTGAAATATATCGAAACAATGCAAATTGGATCTATGATTAAAGCCATTGGATAAATATGACAGCTCAATTTGATGTTGTTGTTATTGGTGGTGGTATTCACGGCGCGGGTGTGGCTCAAGCAGTTGCTGCAGCAGGTCATTCGGTTTGTTTGCTGGAACAAAATCAGATCGCATCAGGTACTTCAAGTAAGTCCAGTAAATTAATTCATGGTGGATTGCGTTACCTGGAAAGTGCCCAGTTTTCATTGGTCAAAGAATGTTTGCAAGAACGAGAGTATTTATTAAACAACGCACCTCATCTGGTTGAACTCAAGCCATTTTTAATTCCAATATATCGACATACTCAACGGCGGCCAATGACAATACGTTTGGGTTTAACGTTATATGCTATGTTGAATGCTTTTCGATCTTCAGGGCGATTCAAGTCAATTAATAAAAATCTTTGGTCTGATCTTGATGGAATATTGTTGGATGATCTACAGTATGTGTTTCAATATTGGGATGCACAAACAGATGATAAATTGTTAACCCAAGCTGTTATTGCTTCGGCAGTTAGCATGGATTGCGAAGTGATAAAGCCTGCAAAAGTGACAAGGCTAAATCAACAAAAAAATAATTGGGAAGTTGAATACGAACAAAATGGCCAAAAATGCAGTCTGATTTCAAAGGTGGTTGTGAATGCAGCTGGTCCTTGGGTAAATCAAGTCTTGGAACTGATGAATCCTCGGCCTCAGCTTAAATCCGTTGATTTGGTGCAAGGTACTCATATTGTTCTTGAAGGGGAGACCAAGCAGGGAATCTATTATTTGGAATCTCCGCTTGATAAGCGAGCAATATTTGTCATGCCTTGGTATGGCAATACCTTAATTGGAACAACAGAAAAAAGTTTTATTGGTGATCCGGCAAATGTAGATGCAAGTGACGAAGAAGTGAAATATTTACTGAACAGCGCGAGTTTTTATTTCCCTAAATATCAAAATCTACACGTTGATCATGTTAAGGATAAGTTTGCCGGATTGCGTGTACTGCCAGTTGCAGAAGGGGCGGCTTTTTCACGACCCAGGGAAACCAGTATTTTTGAGGACAAGGTAAAAGCTAAGGGATTGTTTACTATTTATGGTGGAAAGTTAACCGCTTATCGCGCAACATCGGCACTTACGTTAAGTCAGATTTCACATTTATTGCCCAAAGTTAAGCCTATTGCTGATACGCGCTTCTTAAAACTACCCGATTAGCCCTGTTTTATGTGATTATTTTAAAAAAAATTGCAGTTTTAGACCAAATTCAATCACTAATTTGGCGTTCATGCCGATACAAACATGAGATTGTTAAATCTGAAGTTTTTTTAAAAAAGTATTAAAAAACCGCGTTAAAATCAATTGATTATATGAGAGATGGTTTGGGTAATTCTACAACTATGCAAAAGCTAACACTCTTAAGCTTTAAAATTAGAAATGTGTTGGTGTTTACCATTGCACTCACTTGTTTTATGGCTACCGTTAGTCCTGTGCAAGCAAGCATGTCTGTTGACAAGCAACGAGAGTTGTTTGTTAAGGCGAATAAAGCTTTAAAAAAAGGTCATTATCGAACGTTTAGTCGCATTTCAAAAAAGCTCACCGAATATCCGCTTTATGGCTATTTGCAATATGATTATATTGGCAAAAAGATGAACAGACTTTCTGAGTCAAGAATCACAGATTTTATTAGTACTTATGAAGACTCACCTATCGCAAATCGAATGCGCAATAAGTGGTTAAGAAACCTGGTACGTCGAGGTAAGTGGGATAAATTTCTTGCTCAATATAAACCCCGTAGTGGAACCAAGTTACGTTGTTATTACGCGCAAGCTTTATACAAGGCAAACCAAATTGAAAAGGCCAATCAAGTAGCAGAAGAATTATGGACAGTTGGTAAATCTCAACCCCATGCCTGCGATGCTGTATTTGAAACTTGGGAAAAACATGGTGGCATGACTCAAGAACAGCTATGGACTCGAGTGACTTTGGCCATGGAAAAAGGCAAAGTTAGTCTAGCAACATTTATTGCCAAGCGTATGAGCAAAACGGATCGCAATTGGGTGGCTCGATGGAAAAAAATGCGTCGTCGCCCAGCTGAAAACTTATTGCGAAAAATATATCAAGTAAATGCTCCCATACCTAATATGATTACACGATATGGTGTTAAACGATTGGCCCGTAGAGATGTTGGTGCGGCCGCAGATTTTTGGGAGACGATTAAAGAAAAGCATCATAAAGAAGCTCCCGAAGAGGCTGCTGAAGTCGAGCAATTTATTGCATTGCGGGGTGCTTATCAAAATCATCCTAAAGCGCTTGAATGGCTAGGTAATGTTGGTGATCCCAGTGAAAAAATTCAAGATTGGCGAATACGTGCATCACTTTCGCAACAGGACTGGTGGGCTGCACTGCAATGGATTGAAGCATTGCCTGATGAAGAGCGCAACAGCGATCAATGGCGTTATTGGCGAGGTCGTATTTTAGAATTACAGAGTGTTTCACTACCGGCTTTGCGTATCGCTTCAGAAAGAATTTATTCTGAGTTATCCAAGGAGCGGAGTTATCATGGTTTTTTGGCGGCAGACCGAATGGGTGGTAGCTATGAGTTAAAGTCAGACCCATTGGAGTTTACACCTGAAGAATTAGCTGAGGTTGAACAAATACCGGGCATAGGGCGAGCTAAAGAGTTATATTTTCTTGGTAGAGTAACTGATGCTCGACGTGAATGGGCAAATGTGACTCGATCTTTGGATAAGTTATCATTGAAAAAAGTGTCATTATTGGCTAGTCAATGGGGATGGCATGATCGTGCCATTTTTACAGTTGCCAAAGCATCGCATTTCGATGATTTGGAACTACGTTTCCCCATGGCCTATAAGGACATTGTTTTATCTCAAGCAAAAAAACAAGGCATAGAAGCATCTTGGGTCTATGGAGTATTACGTCAGGAAAGTGGATTTATGGCGGACGCACGTTCAGGAGCTGGCGCGTTGGGCTTGATGCAGCTTATGCCCAGAACAGGGCGATTAACGGCAAGGCATCTTAAGTTCAGAATTCGTTCAAATAAAGAATTATTAAATGTTAAAAAGAATATTCGGCTCGGTTCGGCATATCTGCGCCGTATGTTAGATGCTAATAATGGCAATGGTGTCTTAGCGACAGCTTCATATAATGCTGGACCGTATCGAGTTAAAAAGTGGTTGCCAAACCAAGATATGCCCTCAGACATCTGGGTGGAAACAATTCCTTATACCGAAACCCGAAATTATGTGCGAAGAGTGATGTCATATACCGTTATATATGATAAAAAGTTAGAAGGAAAAACAGGTTTAATGCCTTCGCGCATGCCAATGGTCAAGGCTAGCCTAGATAAGTCATAATTATCGGGCTAGACAAAGGAGTCCGGTAATTTTAATGAAAAAAATACTTCCATTTTTAATGCTATTCATGTCATTGCATCAAGCGCATGCTGAAGATGATGAGAGTCCAATGATTTCGGTTAAACGTATCACTATGGAGACTGCGGTTGTAATAGCCCACAATGCTGTTTTGGCGTGTCGAAAAGAAGGTATCCAAGTGAGTGTTACAGTCGTGGATCGAGCGGGAGATACTCAAGTTGCATTTCGCGATGTTTTGGCACCAACAGTTTCTCTGACTATTAGCGAGCAGAAAGCCAGAGCAGCTTTATCATTCAATGCGCCAACTTCAGCGCTGGAAGGTCGATTTAAAAACCATGGCTCAGTAGCAAAGGTTGACGGTTTGATTTTCTCCGCGGGAGGTATGCCTATTCAGGCAGCTGGATTGATTCTTGGCGGCGTTGGTGTCAGCGGAGCACCATCTGGAGAGCTTGACGAAAAATGTGCAAAAGCAGGCTTGGATGCAATTTTAGACGAGCTTGAAATGGCTGATTAAATTCTAGCGAATACGTTATCTGTAATTTGCATTTTTAAGACACTATATATTTAATGTTTCATCGAGATAGACTGTTGTGTTAGAGCATATACCTAATTATATTTATCGTCCCTGCTCGTATATGTTAGAGCTTACGCTGTTTATTTCGATTTTCTTTTTGCTATATTGAAAATAATTCAACCCTATATCGAAGGGCATTTGATAAAACGTTATAAGCGTTTTTTGGCGGACGTCGAGTTGCCTAATGGGGAAACCATAACCGCTCATACAGCTAATACTGGGTCCATGAAAGGCTGTTCAGATCCAGGAAGTCGAGTTTGGTTATATGACTCAGAAAATCCTAAAAGAAAATATCGCTATTCTTGGGATCTTGTAGAAGATTTATCTGGAAACTTAATTGGGATTCATACCACACGAGCTAACAAGTTGGTTCATGAAGCAATTAATAATGGTGTGATAAAAGAGTTGCAAGATTACTCTCAGATTAAACCTGAAGTAAAGTACCTAGAATCTAATACTCGCTTTGATTTCTTGTTATCAAAACAAGATCAGTGCGATCCTTGTTTTGTCGAAGTTAAAAATGTGACAGCAAAAAGTGGAGATGATGTAGCAATCTTTCCAGATGCTAAAACTGAGCGAGGAAGAAAACATCTACATACCTTGATAGATGCTATAGAACATGGCTATCGAGCTGTTATTTTTTTCTGTATTCAACGAAGTGATGTCGACGTATTCAAACCAGCCGATGAAATAGATCCAGCATATGGTGAAGTTCTACGAAAAGCTAGTAACTCGGGAGTTGAGGTTATTGCTTATAAAGCATATATAAGTCCGAATGAGATTTATTTGAATATAGCGATTCCTGTGATATTGAATTAAACAAATGATTAAAATAAAGGAACCTTTGATTCTTTTTCCGAATTTGTCAGAGGTTCCCAAGTATTAAGCCTATAAAATTTAGTGTATTTTCTTTAGATTACGTTTGAGCGCTACTGGCGATTTCAAATAATTCTGCGTCGCATGCCTCAGTTTTTAATTGCGAGATGCTGGAATTTCTAATTTCTTCTGTAGCGAACAATTTGCTTGTTCCAATAATCTGCCCGTTTGTTGCTTTAATATTAAAAAAGAATTTTCCGTTTTTTGATTCTTTCAGCTCATAACGATTATCATCGGTACAATTCTTTTTGATTGATTCAATACCATTAAGTGCACTTCTTTTTGCTGCGTAGTTTTCACTTTTTACAATCGACTCATCATTCGCATTCACAAAACTAAAACTAAACGGTTCTTTCGCCTCGCTTTTTTTTAACATTACAATCACAATGATCTCTCCTAATAATTTCAATTATATTAATTTATTGTTGGCTAACAAGCTTAGTCTGACGTTTTTAGAATAGCTTTTTAGCTGCGTTAATTAAGCTATCAGTCCCACCAAAGTTATCCAGTAATGAACCTGCGCCACTTGCCTTGTCGATAAGCTCTGGAATCATGCCGGACAAGCCTTCTACAGCTGTATCCTGATCTACCTCAATATTGGATGCAAATTCCGAAATTTTTTCAGAGCCAAATATGTCAATCACTTGATCAACTGAAATGGGATTGTTCTCACCATCTCCTATCCAAGAAGTGACCAAAGTAGTAATTCCGCTTGATTGAAATTTTTCAACTATACCCATAATGTCAACATTTCCATCTTCTCCAGAAAATAATGTTGTAAATGCTGAGCTAATTTTGTTTTCATCAACTGAGCCAGTAAAATGCTCAGAAAATAACTCCCCGGCAATGTCTATAACACTCATTTCAAACTCCTAATTTATTTTATTGTGTAAAGTGTACTTGCAGTGTACTCCCCTTAGTTGAACTATATAATTCTCCATGTTTCGAGAAACTTTTAAAGTCAACTTAGAAGTCAAACTCTATCAAAAATTATGATCTTAAGTTAAGTAGAACTGAACAATAATCTTATAAATTTACAATTGTTAACATTGGTAAATTGTTAAAAATTGTGAACTTGAATTGTTACTGCTAAATATCAATTACAATATCCAACTAATAAATTAATTAAGCATAAAGGGTTTAAAAAGAGAATATGAATATTCCAAAAATTGTGGGGCTTTTGATCGTAACGAGTGTTGTTGGCTGCAATATGCCCTCAAATAAATTGAATGGCGAAGACTTGTACTTAGCTAATAACACATCTCCTGCCATTGAGTTGAATGCTACTCCTAATAAAAATAAGTCACTAGCTGAGGAGTTGGTAGAGAAGCTTGAACTACCCAGAACTGACGAAATCGGAAAATCTAACAATGTTAGTTTAAAAAATACCGAAAAAACAATGCATTCGGATGATGATTTAACAAATCAAAATTCTAATTTTAAAAAAAATACCAAGAATAAAGCAGTAATAGAGCTAGCAAAAAAAAGTGGTTGTTTCGCCTGTCACAGTGTTGATAAAAAAGTTGTGGGACCAGCTTGGAATATGGTTGCTGAACGTTATAAGAATGTTAAAGATATAAGAAAGCAATTAATAACGAAAGTTTCCAAGGGTGGAAAAGGCAATTGGAATAAGTTAACTGGTGGAGTACCTATGCCACCTTATTCACCTCGAGTGTCAGATGAGAATATCGC